>Ga0187851_10000037_pt1 | contig 121561 bp, 89 predicted proteins | sample June2016WEW_6_10_FD_132997 | JGI IMG/M metagenome (GOLD analysis project Ga0187851, IMG submission 132997) | Peatland microbial communities from SPRUCE experiment site at the Marcell Experimental Forest, Minnesota, USA - June2016WEW_6_10 | ecosystem: Environmental > Terrestrial > Soil >... | reverse complement strand
TACCCTTGCGACTGGATGGCGGAGAAGTGTACGAACACGTCCTCTCCGTTCTCCCTCTGGATAAAGCCGTAGCCCTTGGCTGCGTTGAACCACTTCACTGTGCCTTTTTCTTTCATCGTGCCTATTCCTTCTTTGACTCAACTCAAATTCCATCTGGCTGCCGACGGCCTCCCCAACAACAAAAAAGGGGCATGCGGATGGACTCACGCAACCCCTTCTTGTGCCTCAGAGCGGAAATCAAGAGCCAAATGCCCTACTATTATACAACAGGCGGACGTCTGCCAGCGGTTTCAATCGCGTGAATACATTCGAGTTCTACCGGTTTCGATGGCATTTCCAGGCGCTCGGCCGGCTGCATTTCCCGGAGGGTGTCAGCGGCAACGTGGTACGCGGCGCGTTTGGCCTGCTGCTGCGGCAGACGGCCTCGTGCGACGTGTATGCGAGGCTGTTCGAACCAGGGCACGCCCCCGGCCTCCCGAGCGGGTTGCGAGACTGGCCGCGCCCGTTCGTGTTTCGCACGGCCGCTCTGGACGGCCGGGAGATCGCGCCCGGCGAAGCCTTCCACATCGACATGCACGTGTTCGATTGCCGGCCGGAACTGATGGGGGTAATCCGGGCGACCTTCGAGCAACTCGGCAAAACGGGGCTAGGTCCCGGCAGGGGACGCGCGGCGCTAACCGGCGTCGAGCAGATCGCCGAGAATGAATCCGCATGGGAACTGGCGGCGAGGCCTGGTCCGCCTTCGGTGGTCAGCCTCGATTCCGAGCCAGCCGACCTGACGCTGCGCCAGGTGCGTTTGCGTTTCCTGACGCCCACCGAATTGAAGGGCGGCGGCGGACTGGGCACCGGGCTGGAGGTGGCTCCGGAGTTTGGCGTGCTTTTCGCCCGTCTGCGGGATCGCATCTCGACGCTGCGGGCGCTTTATGGCGCAGGGCCGCTCAAGATCGACTTCCGCGGTCTCGGCGCGCGCGCGCGCGCGGTGGAACTGATCGCGAACGATGTCCAATGGACAAGCGCCCGCCGCCGGTCGAGCCGCACCGGCCAATCGCACCCACTGGGAGGCTTTACTGGCGTGGTGGAATACGCGGGCGAACTGGGCGAGTTCCTGCCCTGGCTGCGAGCCGCGCGCTGGACCGGTGTCGGCCGCCAGACGGTGTGGGGCAAAGGCGATCTGCGCGTGATCTGACGTGGCGCACGCACTCATGCGTGCCGCGTCGACACTCGTGTCGACGCAGGGCCGGCATGCCCGCCGAGATTCACAAGGAACCGGCGGCAAGACCGCCGGCGTTACGAAGGAACGCGGCGCCCACTGGATGTCACCCTTGTGAACTCCGAAATAAATTGTGGATTTTTACGACAAACAGGTCTTATAATATGGCTTAAGGAACCCAATTCCAATTCTGATAGACCCCGCAGGAGGGAAAGTTGTCCAGTACAACCGCCAACCGGCCAAAAGTACTCGTCGACGGTAACGAAGCCGCCGCATATGTTGCTCATAAAGTCAGCGAAGTCATAGCTATATACCCGATCACTCCCTCGTCGAACATGGGCGAATGGGCGGACCAGTGGTCGAGCGAAAACCGGCCGAATATCTGGGGAACGGTGCCCACGGTGATCGAAATGCAGAGCGAAGGCGGCGCCGCCGGGGCACTGCATGGCGCTTTGCAGGCTGGGTCATTAGCCACAACCTTCACCGCCTCGCAAGGCTTGCTGCTGATGATCCCGAATATGTACAAGATTGCGGGTGAGCTGACCTCGACCGTGTTTCACATCGCGGCGCGGGCGCTGGCGGCGCAAGCGCTTTCGATTTTCGGCGACCACAGCGACGTGATGGCGGCTCGCTCGGCCGGGTTTGCCCTGCTGAGCTCCAACTCGGTCCAGGAAGTGATGGACATGGCGTTGATCGCGCATGCAGCCACGCTCGAAGCGCGCGTGCCGTTCCTGCACTTTTTCGACGGCTTCCGCACCTCGCACGAGGTCGCCAAGATCGAACAGTTGACCGACGAAGATCTGCGCGCCATGATCGACGACGAGCTGGTGCATGCGCACCGCGCGCGGGCGCTTTCGCCCGACCGGCCGGTGATCCTCGGCACGGCGCAGAACCCGGACGTCTACTTCCAGGCGCGGGAGGCCGGCAACCCGTTCTATCTTGCCACGCCGACCATCGTGCAGAACGCCATGGACAAGTTCGCGCGCGTAGTGGGCAGGCAGTATCACTTGTTCGACTACGTGGGCGCGCCGGATGCGGAGCGCGTGCTGGTGATGATGGGCTCGGGCGCCGAAGTGGCGCAGGAATGCGTGGAAGCGCTGACCGCCAAGGGCGAAAAAGTCGGCCTGTTGAAAGTGCGGCTGTTCCGGCCCTTCGCGATCGAGAAGTTCGTCGAAGCGCTGCCGGCTTCCGTCCAGTCGATCGCGGTGCTCGACCGCACCAAGGAACCCGGCGCCACGGGCGAACCGTTGTACACCGAAGTGCTCACCGCGCTGGTTGAAATGGATGTAAAGAAAAAAGTGATCGGCGGACGCTTCGGCCTGGCATCCAAGGAGTTTACGCCGGCGATGGCGAAGGGCGTTTTCGACGAACTGGCGAAACCGAAAGCGAAGAACCATTTCACCATCGGCATCGTGGACGACGTCACCCACACCAGCCTGGACTACGACCCAGAGTTTTCGACCGAGCTCCCGAGCACGATTCGCGCGCTGTTCTTCGGGCTGGGCGCGGATGGAACCGTCGGCGCCAACAAGAATTCGATCAAGATCATCGGCGAGGAAACCGATAACTACGCGCAAGGCTACTTCGTTTACGATTCGAAAAAGTCCGGCGCCATTACGGTTTCCCACCTGCGCTTCGGGCCTACACCGCTGCGCTCCAGCTACCTGATCGCCAAGGCCAGCTTCATCGCCTGCCACCAGTTCTCGTTCCTGGAGCGGATCGACATGCTGAAGGCGGCCCAGCAGGGCGCCACCTTCCTGCTCAACAGCATCTACGGACCGGACGAAGTCTGGGACCATCTTCCGCGCACCGTGCAGCGGCAGATCATCGACAAAAAGCTCAAGTTTTACGTGATCGACGGGTATCAGGTGGCCAACGATACCGGCATGGGTGGGCGCATCAACACCATCATGCAGACCTGCTTCTTCGCGATTAGCGGCGTGCTGCCGCCCGACGAAGCCATTGCCGCCATCAAGCACACCATCGAGAAGACTTACGGCAAGCGCGGCGAAAGCGTGGTGAAGAAGAACTTCGCGGCGGTGGACGAGGCCTTGGCGCATCTGCACCAGGTGAAGGTTCCGGCCGCGGTCAGCGCTCAATTCGACATCCGGCCGGCGGTTCCCGCCGCCGCGCCCGAGTTCGTGCAGAAGGTGCTGGCGCCGATGCTGGCCGGCAACGGCGACGATCTTCCAGTGAGCGCCATGCCCATCGACGGCACGTTCCCCAGCGCGACCGCGCAATGGGAAAAGCGCAACATCGCGCTGGAGATCCCGGAGTGGGACCAGGAGCTGTGCATCCAGTGCGGCAAGTGCGTGCTGGTCTGTCCGCATGGGGTGATCCGCGCCAAGGTATACGACGAGAAGCAACTGGCCGGCGCGCCGGCTACGTTTAAAGCGGTTCCGGCGCGTTGGAAGGATATGAAGGACCGCAAGTACACGCTGCAGGTGGCGCCGGAGGATTGCACCGGCTGCACGCTGTGCGTGGAGGTCTGCCCGGTAAAGAACAAGAGCGAGGTAAAGCGCCGCGCCATCAACATGGTGGCGCAACCGCCCATCCGCGAAGCCGAGGCTGCCAATTGGGACTTCTTCCTGGGCATTCCGGAGACCGATCGCGCCGCGCTTTCCGCGAGCCAGGTGAAGGACGTGCAGCTTCTGCGCCCGCTGTTCGAGTTCTCCGGCGCCTGCTCCGGCTGCGGCGAAACGCCGTACGTCAAGCTGATGACGCAACTGTTCGGCGACCGCATGTACATCGGCAACGCCACCGGCTGTTCGTCGATTTACGGCGGAAACCTGCCCACCACGCCGTACTGCACCAACGCGGAGGGCCGCGGTCCTACGTGGTCGAATTCGCTGTTCGAAGATAATGCCGAATTCGGGCTGGGCATGCGGCTGGCCGTCGATGCGCAGAACCAATACGCTCGCGAGCTGGTGACGCGCCTCGGCGGCGCGCTGGGCGATGAGCTGGTCGGGGCGATTCTAAAGGCCGATCAAACCACCGAGCCAGGCATCTTCGCGCAACGCGACCGGGTCAAAATTCTACGCGAGAAGCTGGCTGGCGACAAGAGCCGCGAAGCGCTCGACCTGCTAGCGGTAGCCGACTCGCTGGTGAAGAAGAGCGTGTGGATCCTGGGCGGCGATGGCTGGGCCTACGACATCGGTTACGGCGGTCTGGATCACGTGCTGGCCAGCGGCCGCAACGTGAACGTGCTGGTGCTCGATACGGAAGTCTATTCGAACACGGGCGGACAGGCCTCGAAATCGACGCCGCGCGGAGCGGTAGCCAAGTTCGCCGCGGGCGGCAAGCCGGTCGGCAAGAAGGATCTCGCCATGATGGCGGTGAGCTACGGCAGCGTCTACGTGGCGCGGGTAGCCATGGGCGCCGGCGACATGCACACCGTCAAGTCGTTCCTGGAGGCGGAAGCGTTCCACGGGCCGTCCCTCATCATCGCTTACAGCCATTGCATTGCCCACGGCTATGACCTGGCGCACGGCATGGACCAGCAGAAGCTGGCGGTCAGCACGGGCTACTGGCCGTTGTTCCGCTACAACCCGGACCTGGTGGCGCAGGGCAAGAATCCGTTCCAATTGGATTCCAGGGCGCCCAGCGCAGCACTCAAGGATTTCATCTACAACGAAACGCGCTACACCATGCTGGTGAAGAGCAATCCCGAAGAAGCCAAGAAGCTGCTGACGCTGGCGCAACAGGACGTCAACGAGCATTGGAAGCTGTACGACTATATGGCGCATGAGCCGGCCACCGCGGAGGTGAAGAAATGATCGACCTGAGCAAGACTATCGACCTATCGACAACCTATCTTGGGTTGAAACTGAAGAATCCGCTGGTGGCGTCTTCCTCGCCGATGTGCGAGGAAGTGGGCAACATCCGCCGCATGGAAGACGCGGGCGCGGCGGCCGTGGTGCTGCACTCGCTGTTCGAAGAGCAGATTGAAATCGAGAGCGACGAGCTCGACCGCATCATCACGGAAACCTCGTCCATATCGGCGGAAGCGCAAACCAACTTCCCCGAGCTGAGGAGCCCGGTGCGCAGCGGTGACGGCTATCTGGAGCACATCGCCAATTGCAAGAAAGCGGTGAAAATCCCGGTGATCGCCAGCCTGAACGGCACCACCAAGGGCGGCTGGCTGCGCTACGCCAAACAGATCCAGCAGGCCGGAGCGGATGCGCTTGAGCTGAACATCTACTACATTCCCACCGATGCCAACACGACCGGCGAGCAGGTGGAGCAGCGGTACATCGAGCTGGTCGAGGCGATTCGCGCCGAAGTGCGCATCCCGCTCGCCGTCAAGCTGGGACCGTATTTCAGCTCGATGGCGAATATGGGCCGCAAGCTGGACGCGGCGGGCGCCGACGGGCTGGTGCTGTTCAACCGCTTCTACCAGCCGGATTACGATCTCGAGGAGCTGGAGGTGGTGCCGAACCTGATCCTCAGCAACTCGCATGAACTGCTGCTCCGGTTGCACTGGATCGCGGTGCTCTACGGCAGCATCAAAGCGGATATGGCGCTCACCGGCGGCGTACACAGCGCCACCGACGTGATCAAGGCGATGATGGCCGGCGCCAAAGTGGCGATGATGACTTCGGCGCTATTGAAGCGCGGCATCAGCTACCTGGACACCATCTCGACCGAATTGCTGGTTTGGATGGGCGAGCACGAATACGATTCCATCAAGCAGATGCAAGGCAGCATGAGCCGCAACGCCGTCCCGCAACCGAAGGCCTTCGAGCGGGCGAACTACGTGAAGGTGCTGAGCTCCTACACGATGAAATAGGGGGCAAAGTGGGACAGGTCCCCGACCTGCCAAACGCCCGCCTTAAGTAACGAGTCGCGCCACTCACCAGCCGAAAATCTCCGGTAAGGCAGGTCGGGGACCTGCCCCACTCTCTCTTCCAGACGCGCTGGACCACTGCCATTGCTCGGCACGTTTCACAAGCCCCGCGCTCACGGGGTTGTTCTCGATGTACAGCACGATGCGGTCGAACTCGTCGCGGTCGCGTACCCAGTGATCGAACGATTCGTCCTGCCAGAACGCCGTGCCTGTCCGTCCCAGGATCAGGTTCGCCGCTCGGGCGCTCGTGTTCTTGACCGCTCTAGTGACCTCGCGGAGCGGCTTCCGCGGTTGCACCAGCATGTGCACGTGATTCGACATCAGAACCCACGCGAACAGGTCGTACAGGCCCCATTGTTTGCCCCGCGCGACCACCGTCTCTACGACGGATTGCGCGATCCGAGGATCCGAGAGCCAAGTAGGACCCGTGGTGGCGCGGTCCATAAGGCGATCCATGACCACGAAGCGTTGGCCCGCCGTGGTTACCGCTCTTGCGAACGGCGCCACGGAGTCCCGCGGCAGGGAACCGAATAGCCTCCAGGTCAGGAAGATCGGGACACCTTCAGGCTGCCAGTGCGGTAGCCTGCGGCGGTGGAAGCTCACACCCGGATGGTGTGCCGGCGGCTGGGGAGTTCTCATCAACTACGGAACTGGCGGGTTGGCAGGTCGGGGACCTGCCCCACTTTGTCAGCGCGCTACCCGTGCGGGAGCTGGGATCATTCTACCGCAGAAGTGGGGCGGTCCCTCCTGCCAACCCGTCTGGCACACCACCTGCCCGCCTACTCTTCCTTTTTTGGCTTGTCGCCCGGCTTCACTTTGGGCACGCCGAAGTGGCCGCCTAGCTTGGCCAGACTTTCGAGATCGATGTCGCCGGCGATGTTCACCACGGTGACCGAGTTTGCCTCCGCGGCGAGGATCGCGACGCCGATGTTCTTGGCTCCAGCGATGTGCAGCCAGACTTCGGTGCTCCCGCCGTCTTCGGAACTGGTTGCGCCGACGATCTTCGACCACCCCGGCCCCTGCAACTGGGTGCGAACCGGCTCCAGGTCGGCTTGAGTCCAAGTGCCTGCGGCCTTGAACTTATAGTGGCGGACGTAAATGCCCTCGATGCCCTCGATCAGCTTCTTGACCTTGGCATCGTCCGCGTCGTCCGCATCGAGAAACTTCGCGGCGAATTGCAGCGTGGCCTTGTTCAGCGACACGTCCACATGTTCGGAGGACTTGGCAGCCACCGAATCGAGATTGAGCTGGAACTGCTGCGGAGCGGCCAGCATCGGCAGCGCCGCCAAACACGCGAGTATCAATAGTCTTTTCATTGCGATATACCCCTGATTTCAGATTGAACGCGATCGATCGGCGCGGAGGCGAGCCGCAGCGCCAGCATCATTTCCTGTTTAGCCTGGTACCCCTGGTGCTCGCGCCAGGCCCCCGCGGCGCCAGCCGCCACCACCACCATGGCCGCCGCAGCCAGCCAGCGACGCGCGCCGCCCGAGCGTTCGCGCGCACTGCGAGCCAGCACACGCTCGGCAAATCCCTCCGGCGGATCTTCACGCGCCAGTGCTTTCCGCAATTCGTCTTCTAACCAGTCCATCCACTTTCTCCCACGCCGCGCCGCGCCAGCTTCTCGCGCAACAACGCCAGCGAACGCTGCAAATGACTCTTCACCGTGGCCACCGGCATCTCCAGCGCGGCAGCGATCTCCGTGGGCTCCAGGTCCTCCTGGTAGCGCAATATCATCACCATGCGCGGCGCCTCCGCGAGCGTCGCCACCAGCTTGCGCAGCAATTCGCTCAGCAGCGGGTCGCCCGGCTTGACGCCGGCGGCCGGCTCGGCCACATCCGCCAGCGCCACTTGCGGCCGGCGGCTGCGGCGCCGGCCTTCGTCGATTGAGCGCTGCACGGCCACTTTTCGCAGCCAGGCAGCGGCGTGCGCCGGCGTTTCGATCTGGTGCAAATTCCGGTGCAAGCTGAAAAACACTTCCTGTGCTATTTCCTCCGCGGTGGCGCGGTCGCGCAGGAAATGGAGCGCGATGGAGAACACGGTGGACTGATGCTGCCGCACCAGCGCCCTGAAATCGCAACCGGTCTCCACCGCCTCGGTCAGCACGTCCTGTTTTCCATCCTCGCCACTCGACCGCTCCCTATGGCCGCGGCTCCGAAAGGCACGAAAACGCGCGGAGACGCATCGGAGCCGCGACCATAGGGAGCGGTCGGGTGGCTAATCCTTCTCAAATGCGATCTGGCTGTTCACGTCCGCGTGCCTAAAATCGCTGTTGACCAGCGAAATGCTCATGGTGCGCCTGTAGAAGAACAAACCCGTCACTTCAAATTCCCCGCCGTAACTGACTGGAAACCAAATGCCATCGGCGACCTTCTGATAGCTCAGGCTGAACCCAAGCCCCTTGATGTTGGTGCCCAGCAGGATGCGAATTGCGGAGGGCATCTTCCAGGCCAAGCTGGTGGTCACGGCAACCGGCTGGAACTCCTGGGCATCGATCAGCGCTTCACCCTTCCACGAGCCGTTGCCCTCCTCGTCCCCATCGATGATGCTGGCGCGCCGCTTGGGTTCGAAAGCGATCTTCCAAACCTGGTGCCCGCGATACTCCTGGAGGCCGCCTTCCAGGCGAAACGTATACTTGAGCTGCTGATGGTAAGTTAATGGAAATAAATCGGATTCGATCCCATCGACGGAGTCTTTTTCGTTCGTCATGTCTTCCGACATCTGGCCGATCAGGCTGCCATCGAGATCGAGGCCCTTGTATTCGTAACCGGGCTTGTCATAGCTGACATAAGTGCCGTGCTTTGCGTATTTTCCATCGAACTTCGTAAGCTCTTTCTTGACCCCGCGGCGATCCGGCAGCACCAGGTATTCCCGACGCTCCTCGCGGGCGATCTTGCCGCTCGAGCGGACCATGCGCAGAAGCTGCTTCTGCTGGTAGATCCACTGCGCCCGCTCTTCGCGGCTCTTGGCCTGGTTGATGCCGACCTGCGACATGATGGAGTTCACGTCGGGCGTTTGGGCCGCCAGCAAACCCGCCACGGCGCCAGCGAGAATCAGAAGCTTCACGGCAACCTCCATTCATGTATACGACAGCGGAGGCGGGCGGGAATGCAAGGATTGTGGGAGGAATCGCTGGCTCCCCGGAAAATAGCGAGCTTTCGAGCGTACCACCAAAGAGTGAAGCGAGCCCCGGCAGGGGCGACAGACAGTAGCCCGGTGCGTAAGCACTGGGAACGCAAACGAATCGCGCAGCCCCGGAACGGGGCGGAAGGGAACGGCAAGGCAGGCAAGCGAGCGCGCGATTCTTCTGTCGCCCCGTTCCGGGGCTGAGTGATTGGACGCGTGGTCCGAGTGCTCACGCACTGGTCTATTCTCTGTCGCCCTCCGGGCTGGCCATGTTGTGGCCTCGTACCCAGCTCCTATTTGCCGCACCGGGGCTGAAAGGCGGTCTGAGGCGCCTACCGGTTGGTAGACACGCTACTTCTGCTGCGGAGCGGGCGACTTGCTCGGCGCCGGCTCCGCGGACGGCTTTTCCGCCGGCTTGCCGCCGGTGAACGCGGCAGTCATGCCTTTCAGCACGCCTTCCATGGGAACTTCTTTGTATCCGGCGGGGATGGCGAAAACCTCGTCCGGCACTTTGTCACTGGAGAGCTCCTTCAAATTGAAGTTCACATCCACCAGCGGCTGGTCGTCGGGCGGCAACGCGGGGAGACCCTTCGCGCCCATCTGTTCCAATATCTTCGCCAGGCCCGGGACAAAGATTCCCATGTGCATGCCCAGCGACACGTTGCCGCCCTTGGTGAGTTCGTCCACCATCTTGCTGAGATGGTCGCCCATGCCAGGCATGGAGCCGAAGACCTGGCGCAATACAGTGCTGGGGTCGCCGAAGCCCTTGTTGCGCTCATTGTAAGCGGCCAATTCGTGCAGCGCCGGCACGCGTTCGAACTCGGACGCTTTGGGCTTCCAAATCTGGATTTTCAGGCTGAGGTGCAGGCCGTTCGCCTGCCCCGGAATCGGAACCGGAATCGAGATGTTCACCACCACCTCGCGCTCGTAAGCGTCGATGCCATGGATGCGGTCGGTGCGGCCGGTATCGCGCGACTCGGCGTCGAATTTCATCGTCGCCAGAATCTGCTTGGCTTGATCGGGAATGTCCTGCGTATGTTGTCCGCTGGCGCCGGCGACCTTGGACAGGTAATCCGCCATGGCGACCGTGGCGTATTGCTGGGCCTTGGGGTCGAGCAGGGTAACCTTGCCGGTGGCAAGATCCGTGATGGCGACGATGGGGCCGATGGCGGCGTAGCCGTGGTCGCCTTTGATGCGCGTCAGTATCTCGTTGAACGGCAACTGCGGCATGGGGGTGGGCAGCGCCACGTTGATCTTAAAATCCCATACCATTCGCATGGTGACGTCGGCGTGCAACGAGGTGCAGGCGACGAGAAGTAAAGCGGGCAAGAGCGCGCGTCGAAACTTAAGAAGCATAAGAAGGCTCCTCTTGAGCTTAGTACACCCGCAGCCCCCGTAACGCCGGCGATCTTGTCGCCGGTGATTTGCAGGGATTCCCGGACCTTCGAGGCGGTTTGTCGACCTTGACAGTGTTTCGTGATTCGGCGAGAACAATGACAGACCACGCAAGGCGATGGTCCGTCCTACCTCAACTGCCGAGGCCGACCAGGACGACGCCGCCCAGCACCAAGCCTAGGCCGAGCATCTTCGAGCGCGTGAACCGCTCGTGGAAAAACAGGCGTGCCCAGAGCAGGGTCCAGATGTACCCGACGGCGACCATGGGGAACAGCACGGAAAGCTGCCCGTGGCGGATCCCGAAGGCGTAGAACACCGAAGAGGCCAGGTACAGGGCCACCCCGAGCGCGAGCCGCCAATTCAGCAGGCTCATGATCCCTGTCAGCCGCACCGCGCCGAGCTTCAGAAACACCGCGCCGAAGCTCCCCACCACGGAGCCGAACAGCACCAGCAGCATGGAACTGAGCGGGGTGGAAGTCATTGCCGGTCTCCGCGGCCGAGCAGGGCCACGCCCGCCATGATGCCGGCGATGCCCGCCAGCTTCAGCGGATTGAGTGTGTCGTGGAAGATGAAGTAGGAAAGTGCCGTCACCCAGACATACGACAGGCTGATGATCGGATACATCAGTGATAGTTCGCCCTCGCGCAGCGCCAGCACCATCAACAGCGTGAACAGGCCGTACAGCACGTATCCGGCGATCAGCGGCAGGTTGGTCACGATCGCCAGCAGGCTCAAGCTGAAGTGGGTCATCCCCAGCTTCATGAGGATCTGCGCCGCTGCGCTGAGCAGCGTGGCGCCCGCCATCATCAACACCATGCGCCCACGCGCGGCGGAATTCGGATTCACGGAAACGGGTGCGGCGGTGATGCTCAAAATCTGGACCTTTCGCAATGCCCGGTTGGCTCGACGGGCGTGCGACATGAATGTGGAAACCCGACGATTGGCTTTGTATCAGTGCACGGCTTCAGCCGGGCCGCAACACGCAGGCAGCCGGGGGCTTTAGCCACTGGGACCTCGGTGAGTCCGCAGGGGCTGAAGCCCAGACCTTTCTCCCGATCCTCCGGCACGGCTGAAGCCGTGCCCTGATACAAAGCCTCTCTAACGAGGAACGGGTTGTGTACCCCTATACTCAGATTCATGCGAATTCGGTAGGAATTGAGAGTTTCGCCATTTCCGCGTCGCACGACCTTGGCGGACTCTGCCAGAACAGGATAACAGGATTGCGGTTACAATGAGTGACTGTGGAAGAAGTCAACGCAGCCGCGGTGGAGGACCCGGAGCCTCCGCCAGTCGAGGCTCCGCCAGAGCCGGCGGATCGCGGGTTCATTGCCGAATGGACCATCACCGTCATTCTGCTGTTATTCGGCACCACCTCGCTGGTGCAGGCATTCGTAATCCCCACCGGCAGCATGGAAGATACTCTGCTGATTGGCGACCACCTGCTGGTGGATAAGCTTTCCTACGCGCCCTCGGGGCCGGTTTCGAAATACATCCTGCCTTACACGGAACTCAAGCGCGGCGACATCATCGTGTTCCGTTATCCGCTGGACATCAAGCAGACGTTTGTGAAGCGCTGCATCGGCCTGCCGGGCGACCGCATACGGCTGATCGACAAGCAGCTCATCCTGAACGGCAAAGCTGTGCAGGAGCCTTACGTCTATCACAAGACACACTACATCGAATCCTATCGCGACAATTTCCCCAGCGAACCTAACGTGCACGTGGAACCGGCCGCCCAGGACATGCTGTTGAACCACGTGAAGAATGGCGAGGTGATCGTTCCGCCCAGTTGTTATTTCGCGATGGGCGACAACCGCGACTCCTCGCTCGATAGCCGGTATTGGGGGTTTGTGCCGCGGGCCAACATCATCGGCAAGCCGCTGCTGGTTTATTGGTCTTACGATGCGTCGACATCGGCGCTGATCGGCCCCACACTGAGCTGGCGCCACATGGTGGATCTGGCGGAGCACTTTCCCACCAAGACGCGTTGGAATCGCACTTTTCACCTGATTCACGGGTACCCGTTGAACTGAATGAACCGCCATTGTTACGGATTGATCCTGGCCGGAGGACGCGGCACGCGCTTCTGGCCGCGCAGCCGCAGGCGCTCCGCCAAGCAAGTGCTAAACGTGGTGGGCGAGCGATCGCTGATCCAGGCCACGGTGGATCGCCTGACGCCGGTGATTCCGCCGGACCGCATCTGGATCCTGACCAACCATCACCTGCGCGACGCGATTGTGGCGCAGCTTCCTTCGGTGCCCAAAGCGCAAGTGCTCGCCGAGCCGACGCAGCGCAACACGGCGCCGGCGATCGGCCTGGCGGCGCAGATTCTGCGCTCGCTCGATTCGGATGCCGTGATGGGTGTGTTTCCGGCCGATCACGTAGTCACCCACCCGGCGGTGTACCGCAGGGTGGTGCGGGCCGCCTTCCGGGGCGCGGCCGCGGGACACCTGATGGTGGTGGGGATTCAACCGCGCTGGCCGGAAACCGGCTACGGATATATCGAGTTTCCGCGTGGCGTCCAGGCCGGAACGGCCGAACCTCTGCCGGTGAAGCGGTTCCGCGAGAAGCCGGCGCTGGCGCAAGCCAAACGTTACCTGGCGGCGGGGAACTATTACTGGAACTCGGGGATGTTCTTCTGGCGCGCCGGCGTGCTGCTGGACCAGTTGCGGCAGCATCTGCCGAAGACAGCCACCCTGCTGGCGTCCCTGCCGCGCTTCGGCTCGCGCCAGTTCGCGGCCCGGCTGGCGCGAGCATTTCCCTTGTGCGACAGCATTTCCATCGACTACGCGGTGATGGAAAAAGCCGGCAACGTGCGCGGCATTGCGGCGGCGGATTTCGGCTGGAACGACGTGGGAAGCTGGAACGCGGTGTATGAGTTGCTGCCCGGCGATGGCGACGGCAACGTGATGGAGGGCGAATCGGTTTGCCTGGACGCGCACCGCAACTTTGTCGACGCCCGCGGCAAAACGGTGGCGCTGGTCGGCGTGGACGACCTGATCGTGATCGACACTCCCGACGCATTACTGGTGGCGCGCCGCGACCGTGCGCAGCAAGTGGGAGACGTAGTCAAGGTTCTCGAACGCCGGAAGCGCGAAGACCTGCTCTAAGTGGCGCAGGTCCGCGACCCGCGAAAAACGGAAACAGGTAGCCTGTCACCGGTTTAGATTCGCGACTTGCTACACTCGGTCCTGGATGCGCTACTCCGCCACAGTCCTGGGGTTGTTTGCGGCCTTGCTTTGCTCGTCCGAGCCGGCGGAAGCCGCGTCCCTTTTGTTCCGTGGAAGAGTGGTGATGATGGACGGATCGCCACCGCCGAAGCCGGTGGGCATCGAGTACTACTGCCCGGGCAAGCGCACCCTCGTCGTTGCGATCACCAGTAAGAAGGGCGACTACCTTTGGCACTACGAGGGAACGGCGTTCGAAATTGGCGCTAACTCCATGAACGCGTCCACGGCTTTCATGCAGCAAGGAGCCAGCGGGCTGACCGTTAACGAAGCGCCGACTATGGGCACGGCGAGTCAGAGCGGCTACGAAGCGCTGGCATTCGCCGAGGGCTCCGGTTTTGGCGTGTCCGGCTGCATTCTCCGGGCGGCCACCTCCGGGCTGGTGTCATCCACTATCGATCTCTCGGATCACAAGCTGACCCAGAACCCACAACTGCCCGATATCACGCTCACCCGTCCTTCGGCCAGCGAGGGTCTGGAAATTACCGGGGCGCAGACGGTGCCGAAAGGCGCGCAAAAAGAGTGGCTCGACGGCATGAGCGCGTTGCGCTCCACAAAGTGGGACGAGGCCGAGACCCACTTGAACGCGGCCGTGGCTGCTGCCCCACAGTTCGGACTTGGCTGGAGCGCGCTGGCATTGGCGTATCACAATCAGCACAAGTCAGCCGAAGCGCGCGACGCGCTGGAGCACGCGATTCAGCTCGATCCCAAGGCGCCCTCCCTCCGATTCCGCTTGATGCGCACCGAGATGGACCTGAAGGACTGGAAAGCCGCGGCTACGACGGCTGCCGCTTTAACAAAGGCCGACGGCGGCCGGCGATTCCCGGACGCATACCTCGACCAGGCCGTGATTCACTTCCACCTCAACGAACTCGACCAGGCGCTCGAGAGCGCCACCGAGCAGGTTCGCCGCGATACCAGGCACGAACTGCCGCGCGGCGAGTTCATCCTGGGGCTGATTTACGAGGCGCGCCACGATTACCCCGCGGCGGCCGAGCACATGAAGAAGTATCTCGAGCTCTCGCCGAAGGCGTCGGACGCGCAGGCCGTTCGCACGCGCATCGACAATCTCGGTAAGGCCCCCGTTACCGACGTGACCACAGAGATTGCGGCGGCCCTGGACGTGGCGGATACCCAACTTGCGGCGGCCGGCGAAGTTTGGATCCCCGGCGGTATCAAGGCCCTCTCGGCGTTGGCGGGTCTGAAGGAGACTGCCAACTATTCCAACTTCTTCGAGGAACTCTGCAACACCATTGCGGGGCAGGCGGCTCCCGATGACGAAAAGCGAATCCCCGGGTACTACTCCAGGCTCCAGGCATTCATGAGCTCGGTGGTGGAGCTCGCCGGACTTGGCAGCCGCAGCGGCGATACTTCGACCGTGGTTCTTTCCCTGGCCGACGATGCGGCGCGCCCGCACACCGAGCGGGCTTTGCACCTGCTGGGCTGGCGGATCGTCCGCCACGAAGGCGGGAGCATAGTCGAGCCCGGCGACCAGGAGGCGGACGGTTTCCGGCAGAGCATCCCATCGGCGTTGGGGATTGACGAAATCGCCATGAAACAGGATCTCGAAGCGGGGCGCGGATTCCGATTCGACGTGCGGAGCGAGAATGCCCGCCTGCTGGGCGGCGCGGCCTGGGGCGTGCTGCTGCAAGGACAACCGGATTTACCGGGCGGTCTGGCGGAGGTATTCACGCGGGACTGGCGTTTCGCCGAAGCCTATGCGGGCTTCAGCGCAATGGGCGCCGACGCCGCTGCCGCCGTGGTGGCCGGCGTTGGGTTACGGGCCGCGGTCACACGGTACGCCGATATGCTGTGGCCCTATGCGGAGGCCTTTGCGGTTTCCAATGGGGTCGTGGTGTTGCCGGGCGGTCCGCCGGCTGAGCCCGCCTGGACGAAGCTCGCGGGAGCGAGCCCTCATGCGCCGCCGGCTTTTTTCCGCGCCCTGCTCGATAAGGACCACGGCAATCTGGTGTCCTTTTATTACGAACTGTCACGCGTCGACGCCGCCCACCAGCGCTTCTTCACGGCGGACCCGCAGCGCGCCGCGAGCTTTTACTCCTGGTATCGGGACTCCGGCGAGGTGAGGCGAGGGCAAGTGCGAAAAGTCGGCGCCTGGCGCAGCGATGTTTTTCAGAGCCTGCCACTCGATCCGTCAGGCCACATCCGTTTTCCGGGCGGCCCGCGCGCTTGGACGGCTTCGCCGGCGCCCGACGACGTTCTTCCCGGGCTGAAGTCGCTGGAGGCGCTTGTCCCTGTGACGCGGATCGAGGAGCGGCGCAAGGTCCCGCTCGACGAAGAATCCACCGCCCTCCTGGTGAGCCATTACGCCGAATGGAAGTTCCTGTTCCCGTATTTCGAGGAACTACCGGGCTTAGGCAAGGCCGACTTCCAGGCGTTGGCGGAGTTCACGGGCGCGGCGGCCAAGTCAAGGCCTCCCGCGCGGAACCAGATGCTGGGGATGTGGCACTCGCTGGTGGAGTTGATCGTGCTTGCCACCCGGGCCGGATCGTTGGACCCTGCCGCGGGCGAGCAGTCGTTTCGGCAGGCTTCGGAGGCGTTTCTCGCGGCGGACTACTCTGCTCGCGCCTTGGATGTCCTCCGCAAGATGGCAGGCGGAGGCCCCGATATCGAGGGAGCCGTGGCCGGTTTGCTACGCCTGAGTGGAGCTTCCCGGGTGGCCTTCGACAGGGTGAGGGCGTTGCAGCCGGCGCCACGCATCGCCTCACTGCATGGCACGACGCCTCCAGCCGCGGTCTTGACTGCCCTGAGTGGCTTGGTATATGCGGCCTTGCTTGGCCCCGATTACCTGGTGGTTTCCGAAGACCCGCTGCTGACGCAGAAACACCGGTTTGTGCGACCCGCCGATGGCTCGCCCGTCTTCCCCGCGACGGAGCTGGTTCTCGACAGCACCGCGGCCGGATCGTACTTCGTAGGCGGCTTTATGCAGTTCCGCGAGCGGGCGAAGTCGTTGGCTCGCGCGCCCGAGCTTGCCGAAACCGCTCCGCGCAACGTGGGCGAAGTGCCGGGTGCCCGCGCCGGCTCTGAGGACGGCGAGACCGGCATCACAAAGGATTCGGCGGCGGTTTTCCGGACCGATGCACGGCTGGTGGAGGTCTACGCCACCGTGACCGATAGTCGCGGACGCCACATAGACAACCTGAGCCCCGATGAGTTCGCCGTTTTGGACAACGGAAAAGAAATGCCAGTCACGGCATTTGAAAACCGCGTCTCCGCCGTTTCCTGTGCGCTGCTGCTGGATACCACGGCCAGCATGCAGGCCGCACTGCCCGCGTTGAAGGCTACCGCGCTGAAACTCCTGGGGGAGTTGCGGCCCATCGATTCCGCGGCCATTTACACTTTCAGCGACTCCGTCGACGTGCTGCAGCCGTTCACGGCCGATAAGAATGCGGCGGCGCGCGCCGTGTTGCGAACTCGGGCGTTTGGTAAGACCGCCCTCTATGATGCTCTGACGCAAGTGAGCCGGGAGGTGGCTGGGCGTGCCGGCAAGAAAGTGATTGTAGTCTTCACCGACGGCGCCGACAACGTGAGCGCGCTCACCAGCGGAATCGCTCTGAGGCGGGCCAAAACCCTGGGCGTCCCCGTTTACACCATCGCTCAGGGAGACGCGCTTGAATCGCCCGACCTTCTCAAACAGCTGGCGAACCTCTCACAGGCCACAGGCGGAGTGGCCTTCACGATTCACTCCCCCGCCGAGATCGGCAAGGTTTTTGAGAGCATTACCGAGGATCTCATGCATGGGTACCTCTTGGCCTTTCAACCTCCCGCGACGGAAGAACGCACCTGGCGGCCCATTGAGGTCAAGATGCGCTCGCCCCGGGGCCACAAGATCCGGGCGCGACTGGGATACTACCCCAATGAGGAGCCGGCCGCAGCAACCAATGGCGCAGTTCAGTGACGCGGGAACCGCGCGGAAACCGATAGCGGAGTTTCCGTTGGAAGCCGCAGGAAACCCGGACCGAAATCGGGACGACCGAAACCGGGAGACCCGCTGTAGAGTGGTGCAGGCCCCGACCTGCGAACAAATGGAAACAGGTAGCCTGTCACCGGTTTATGTCGCCGGTCGCGCCGCTCTTCACTGGAACTGGAACCAGTTCACATTCCCCGCTGCGCCGACATCGCCGCTCGAATAGACGAGATAGAGGTCCTGCACGCCTGTAGCGCCGGAGACAGTCGCGGTGACGGTCTGCCACGCCTGCCAGCCGCCGGTATTGGGGATGGGGGCTTGCGCGAGCAACGGTCCGGTGGGGCTGCCGGAATGAAACTCGATGGCTGCCGGGCCACCGCTGCCGTTCGCCACCCGCACCTGGACGGAATGGACGCCGGAGCCGAAATCGACGTTCTTGTATTCCGCCCAGTAGCCGGGAGTCGAATATCCCATGTCGAAACCACCGTTGGTGTCGGAGCAGGGTTCGGTTTGAAGGCCCGATTCCAGGCCGCTGGACAGCGCCGCGGGGCTGACCTGGTTGTAACTGGAAGCCTGGATTGGGGCGGTTGCGGGTATTAATGGAGCCCAGCACGACGGCCGGCAGGAATCCTCGAAGCCGTCCCATTGAAAGGTGGCGCCGGCGTAAGAGGGCAGGGAATACTGGAACGATGTTCCGTACCAGACCACCTGGAAGTTCTGGGGCGATGCCGAATCGTTATAGACCACCAGCACGCGCGACCGGTCACGTGCCTCGGGGCGATCGGGGCTGGCGATGCCCGCGTGGCGCGGAGGGTTGATAAACGCCGCGCTGATGAGGCCCGGCGCGTTGTTCGACCACACGCGCACAGCTCCGGGCAGGACGAACTTGCTGAAATGGCCCAGCGTGTAATAGTCGATGTTGTTCGTGACCGCGCCGGTGCTCGAATTGATCGTAATCAACCCGCTGCAAGTGCCGCAGCCGCCTTGAATAAACGGTCCGCGGTTCTCATCGAGCGCGAGACTCCACTTGACAAAAGACCGGCTCCAGTTCCGCATGGAGTGGATGATCATTTCGAAATCAGTCTGCTCTTCGTCGTAGATCCAAGTTCCGCCGGAAGCTTCGGTGACGTACTGGCCGGACTGCGGATAGAGATTGTGCAGAGTGGTCATGGCGCCGGGAGGGCCGCCGTACCAGTGCCAGGCGACGCCGGCGATTTGCGGCGAGCCGGCCAGCGTTGCATCCGCGAGAACCGTCTCCGGGTACGACGGCGTGTCCCAGTTGTGGTCGTAGACCAGAATCTTCGTGTCGATGTTGGCGGCGGCCAGCGCGGGCAGGACGTAATTCTTCAAAATGTTGAGCTGGTCCGGGGGACCCATGTATGAACCCGGATAAAGGGTGGGAACGTTGAGCGGTTCATTCTGGATGGTGAGGTAGTCGACCGTCACGCCGGCGGCCTGATACGCCTGCACATACTTGACGAAATAGTCGGCGAAGGCGGTGTATTGCGCCGGGAGCAACTGGGATAAAGTGGCCGACGTACCGCCGAGCATGGAATCGTTGCCTTTCATCCAGGCGGGCGGGCTCCACGGCGTGCCGAGCATTTTGATTTCCGGGTTGATGGACCGGGCCTGTACGAGCAACGGGAGAATGTCGGCCTGGTCGTGGCCGACGGAAAAGCTGCCGAGTGTCGGGTCGGTGGTCCCGAATGGAAGGTCGTCGTAGGAGTAGAGTGACCGAGCGATATCGGAGGCGCCCATGGGATTGCGCAGGAAGCTGACGCCGATTCCCTGAGTGTGGCTGAAGATGGACTGCATGACGCCGCCGAGGGCGGCTTTGGGCACGACTTCCTTCAGCAGGTATGCCGCGGAATCGGTCATGGAAGCGCCGAAGCCCTCGATGGTCTGTTCGGCTTGGGATTCGGAAATGAAGATGGAGGGAAGGTTGCTCGACGTGCCGGGCACAAACGACACCGGCGGCTGCTGTGCCATCAGCGATTGTTGATCGTTGGTGGTCAGCCAGGCGCTGACGACTTGCGCGCTGGCCAGCGCGCTGCTCGCGGCCCAGAGGCACAGCGCCGCGAGAACTGGATACAATCTTCCGGACAGCATAGCTGGTTTCAGCTTTTATCGTAGCGCAAGGAGGTAGGACGATCGGTTATTGTCGTCTGTCATACCCCGGTAACGCCGGCGGTCTTGCCGCCGGTGCTCTGCCGGGAACCGCATGGGTAAATAACCGGCGACAAGATCGCCGGCGTTACCGGCGCCGGTTAATCCCGCGTACGCTGGCCATTGACGATGCGCAAGATGGCGGCGGGGTTGCCGGGGCGAAGTTCCTCGGGCAGCAGGGATGTGGGCGCATCCTGGAAACAGACCGGCCGCGCGAAGCGGTCGATGGCGCGGCCGCCCACCGAGGTGCTGCGGCCATCGGCGGTGGCAGGCCAGGCGCCGCCGTGGACCATCGCCTGGCAGACTTCGACTCCGGTTGGATAGCCTTCAAAAAGGACGCGGCCAACGCGCGTTTCGAGCGCGGCGGCCAGGCGTGCCGCGGCTTCCTCATCGCCCGCGCCCATGTGGATGGTCGCGGTGAGGTTGCCTTCCATGGCGGCGGCGATTTCAAGCGCCTGGTCGAGCGTACGGTAACGGACCATCAGCGATGCTGGCCCGAACACCTCGGCGGCCAGCTCCGGGCTGTCGAGAAAGGTCTGGGCGTCGGTTTCGAACAGCGCGGCAGCCGCTCCACTTCCATCCGCCCGCGCTGCCAGTTGCAGGCGCGCGTCGCCAACGCGCTCCTCCACCAGGCGGCAATAATTCTCCAGAATCCCGGAGTTCAGCATCGGCGCCGGCTTGGTGGCTCCGATTTTCGCGCTCACGGCGGCCACCAGCCGGTCGCCATCACGTCCCTCTTCGAGCAGCACCACGCCGGGATTGGTGCAGAACTGCCCGACTCCCAGGGTCATGGACGCGTGCAATCCCACGGCGATCTCGTCGCCGCGCTGGGCCAGCGCGTGGGGCAGCACGAACAGCGGGTTCACGCTGCTCATTTCGGCGTAGAAGGGGATGGGCTCCGGCCGCGACCGGGCGATTTCCGCCAGCGCCAGGCCGCCCTTGCGCGAGCCGGTAAACGCGGCGGCCTTGATGAGAGGATGCCCCACCAGCGCCTGCCCGAGGTGATGACCGCGGCTGAAGAGCAGCGAAAACACGCCATCCGGCATCTGCGTCCGGCGGGCAGCCGCGGCGATTGCGGCGCCGCACATCTCAGCCGTACCGGGGTGCGAGAAGTGGGCGTTCACCACCACCGGGTTACCGGCGGCCAGCGCCGACGCCGTGTCGCCGCCCGCCACGGAGAACGCCAGCGGAAAATTGCTGGCGCAGAACACGGCCACCGGACCGAGCGGGCGCAACATGGAACGCAGATCGGGCTTGGGCGCCGGCCTGCGGTTTCGATCGCCGGTATCGATGCGCGCATCCACCCAGGAACCCTCTTCGACAATGCCGGCAAAGAAGCGGAGCTGGTTGACGGTGCGGTCCAGCTCGCCGCGGACACGGGGTTCGGCGAGCGCAGTCTCCAGCATCATACGCTCGATGAGCGCACTGCCCAGCGCCGTCAACTGGGACGCAATCTCGCGCAGGAATTCGGCGCGGCCGAGACGCGCGAGCGCGCGATACCCGGCAAAAGCGGCGGAGCCCAGGGCGACCGCTTCATCCAGGTCGCGGCCATCCGCCGAATGAAAAGCAGGCTCCAGTTGCTCGCCCGTGCGCGGGTTGGATGCGAAAAAAGCGCCGCCCGAGCCGGTGGCGCGTCGCGTCGCGATGATGGATTGTCCGGTTAGCTGCATGGCAGGCTCGAAAGAAAAGGGCTTGTCACGAAATAACCATACCAAATCCTTGCGGCCGACGTGGCGCACGCACTCGTGCGTGCCGTGTCGAGACTCTTCTCGACATGTCTTTTTTCCGGGCCGCCCTGCGTCGGCACGAGTGCCGACGCGGCACGCACGAGTGCGTGCGCCACGTCGGAATGGCACGGTTGTTTTCTGACAGTTCCAAAGTGTGGTGCAGGCTCGCTATTTCAACGCAGCGACCAGAAACGCAACCAGGCCGGCGATGCCAGCGAAAAAGCCGCCCAGGATCACCCAGGAAAGGCGATGGCCGAAGTTGAACGTGTAGCCGAAACCGATGCGTTTCTGAACGAAGATGGCCGGATCGCGGGGATTGTAATACACGCTGCCCAGCGTCCAGCACGCGTCGGGCGTGGCTTCGGCGGGCATGGCCGGGTTGGTGGCGCACTGGAAGGAATACACCAGCAGCGCGATCACGAAAACCGGCACCGCGACCAGGAAAACCGTGGGCGAGACGACGCGGAGCGGCAACAAGCCGACGCCGGCAAAAACAAGCCCGAGAAGATACGTGACGGCGATCAGGATCTTGAGCACGGACAGCATCTGCGGGCTGTGCCGGGAGCCGTAATACATCGCCAGGCCGAGCAGCAGCATCAGCAGCATCAAGCCGGCGGCGAACAGCAGCGGGCCGTAAACGCCACCGGCGGTGCGATGCGCCCAACCGTTGGGCTGGCCGCTCGCGCCCCAGTGGATGGGGAAGCGCTCGGGGATCTGGTCCCAGTGCGCTTGCAAGTACAATGCGACTGCGAGGGGAAAAGCGAATGGCGGCAACGCCCAGGCCAGCCACCCAGGAAGGTGGTGCTCGCCTGAGAGCGCTGGCGTGGATGAGGGAGCGGCTTCGATGGCATCGTGGAGGTTTCCGCGCTCGCGGAAGAACGCGACCGTGCCAGCCAGCAAAGGCGCGAGGGGGGCGACAGCACCCGCCAGAGCGGGCGACCGAGGCGCCAGGTAGAGGACGGCCAGCGCGGCCACGGCGATCGACACGGCTACGCGCCAGTGATAGCGGCGGAGCGCTGCGCGTGCGGCATCCGTCGCGTGGAATTCCGGGGGAACCGTGATGCCGAAGCAGTACCTTCGCGGCGAGAAGTGCGGCAGCAGAAGCATAAAAGCTCCCATCACTACCAACTCCAACAGCAGGGGGAAAGCCAGGTCGTCCATATCCTTCACCAGCCTAAAGCAGTGCGTCAAGCAGAACAAGGAGTGTGCCCGGGCCGTGGGGAGGCGTCGTGGGGCAGGCGCTTTCGCAACCCAACCGCGCGGCTCGCCCTGGGCGAGTTCGTTCGGGATGTCGGCGGGGGGCACTTGGGCGCTAGAGCACACACAGGTTAGCAGCGGAAGCGCCTGCCCCACCTCTCCGCGCGACCGTTGGCGCTACGGCAGCTTGGCGGCGGAATCGAGCAAGCCGCCGTTCCAGCGCAGAACGTTCCAGCGGGCTTTCTCGAGCGTGTATTGAGCGTCGTAAAAGGCGATCCACTTGTCGTTTTCCGCCAGGCGCGCTTCGTCCACCTGGCGCATGGTCTGGCGGCCTTCCTGAAACTGCGCCAGGCCAACGGAAAGTTGCTCACGCGCAACTTCGAGGTCGAGCCGCGCCACGTCGGCGGCGGTTTGCGCGCGCTTGGCGGAGCGCATTGAATCGGCCAGATCGGAAACGATGCGGTTGCGCGCGTTAGCCAACTCGATTTTGAGCCGGCTCAAATCGGCCTCGCCCTGCGCGGTGGCCGATCGCACGCCCGGAACGAAAAGCGGCACCTGAAACGCCACGCCGATTTCGCCGTTGTTGCGCTGGAAGTGGTTGAAGTACTCCGCGTAGTTATTGAATTTGGCCATCAAGGAGTACTGCGCCACCAGATCGGCGCGGGGAAGGCGGGCGGCGGCCGTGCCACGCAGCTCGAGCTGCTTGGCGGCGATCTGCGATTCCAGCCGGCGCAGCTCGCTGTTGGAGGCGAGCGCGGCTTCGGCGGCCTGCTGCTCGGAGGCCGGCAGCGGCGGAGCCGGCCGGTCCTGGGCCACCGCGCGCACGCGGTCTTCGGCGGGAAAGCCGAGGGCCAGGGCCAGATCGGTTTCGGCGGCGGCTTGGTCGTCATCCACGCTCTCGGCAGCCTGACGGTCGCGGGCCAGCGCCAGCTCGGCCTGTTTCTGAACGATAGGCAGGGCGCGGCCCTCGGCGACCTGAGCGCGAATGGAATCGAGCACGGCCTGCTGGCGTTCGATCGCGGTGCGTGCCAGCGCTCCGATGCGCGCGGCGCGCTCGGCATCCAGGTAGAGCGCGGCGGTGCGGTAGACCACGTCGTCGCGCTTGCCCACCACGGCGATGGCGGCGCCGCGGGCGTTTTCCTTCGCGCGGGCCACCTCCAGAGTCTGGGGCCGGTTGAAGAGGAATTGCTGCGCAACTGCCTGCACGACGCTGGGCGCCGAGCCTTCGATGCTCGACGGGAAGCCGTAGGTGTATGCGTCGCCGCTGCCGGCTGTGACGCGCGGCAGGAATGGGTCGCGAGCGGCGTGGATGGCGACCCGGGCCTTCTGCTCATCGAGGCGCGCCAACGCCACGTCCGGATTCTGTTGGACCGCGAGTTCGATGGCCTGGCGCAGCGTGAGTGAATGAACCTCGGCGCGCGCCAACGCCGCCAGTGTGAGAAAAGAAACCACGAGCTTCGACATGCTTTTTATTGTAGTGAGTCCGCGCGGCGGCGCGACGCTGGGTGATCCGTTTCGTGCGTTGTTGCAAGGCAACTATTTTCCAATGTATTTTCAGTTAAAAAGATCTTTTTAGTCCTGGTACTAAAACCTCTGTACGCCCGCAGAGTTGCCTTACCCGCCGACCTTCCGCGCTGCTAACATCAGTCCAGTATAAGAACCCCATGCGGACCTCGCCGCAGGCCCGCAGTTTCTCCGAGTTGCTTTTCGTATATCGTTTCCCGCGATTCCCGCCGATGAATACATTTGGCGTGGCCGGCCCGGCTGCGTGACGGGAAGGAAACCGGGTGGGCGGCCCTAGGGATAACAAGATGGATTCGCAGCTAGTATCTTTGTGTGCATTTCTGTGCCTGTCCGCCTTGCCGGCGGCGGCGCAACTGCAAACCGCGCAAATCTCCGGCGCCAACCTGCCCAAAGGAACGCTGGTTTTGACGTTTGACGACGGTCCCGACGAATTCCAGTTCGAAGGAGGCAACCAGACATTGCAGATCGCCGCACTGCTGGCTGAGCCACCGGCGCCGCTCGCTCCGATAGTCGGCACGTTCTTCCTCAATGCCTGCCATTTTATAGGCGCGCCCCCGCCGTCCGGCTTGTCCGCCAACTGCCACACCAATCACGGCAATATCCCCACCAGCCTGATCGGCCAATTGCGGGCGCTGGGGCATACGGTGGCCAATCACGGCGAGGATCACGTGCCGGGAGACTATCTGCAGGACGCCGGGCTGATTTACGAGATCACAAACCCTCTGACCCTGCTAGCCGGGCCGGAGCAGCCGCATATGCTCTTTCGGCCGGCCGGGTTCGAGTGGGACCAGCGCATCGCTTCGGCAGCGCAGCGCAACCGCTTGGCGCGAACCGAGACGGGACCGTTTTTCGCCGATTTCATTGGCTCCGGTTACATCGGCGCCAACTGGATTCAAGGCGACTGGGATTGCTTCCGGCAGGGATACGGTTACCAGGCTTGCGGCGACCTTTATCTCGAAGAGATCCAACAATCGGACCATGGCGGCATCATACTGATCCACGACCGGTCGCCGTATAGGCTGGCCGGCCAACAGACGTTCCTGATGCTGCAGTATATGTTGGGCCAATTGGGAAGCGAGAGCTTCGCTCCGCTCGAATCTCTGCTGGGGGTAAGGAAAGCCGTCGGATTGAGCCGGCAATCGAGCGAGTTCGGCACCACTGACGGCTTCGGCGACATTGTATTTGGCAGGATTGCGGGCGGCTTCGCAGCCACGCCGTGCAAATCGCGGGCGGATGGAATCTGGTGCATGGAATACTCTGGCAACGAGTTCCGGCCTGCGCGGCGGTGGTTTGAATTCAGCAGCCAGTTCGGTCTCGCGCCCGGACAGACGTTTTGGCTGGCGGATCTGGACGGCACCGGCAAAGCGGGTTTGGCTTGGGAACAGAGTGACGGCATCATGTTCGCGCCCTCTACATACGATGCCTCGAGCGGCGGCCAGTTTCATGCGCCGCGTATGGTGCTCCCCTATTCGGACGCCTATGGCTGGCGCCAATCGACGGGCTACGAGATCCGCTTCGGCCGGTTCGATCGGAGCGGCCGGGAGAGCCTGTTGGTCCGCGACAAAACGGGGATGCGGGTTTTCCTTTCGAGTGGCGCCGGATTGGCATTGGCTTTCGCAAGCGGGCAGTTCGCGGACGCCGAGGGATGGGGCGGGGCGGCCAATCCGCTGAGGGTCGGCGATATAGACGGCGATGGCATCGATGACATCTGCGCGCGCGGTCCCAACGGAGTATCGTGCGCCACGGTAACTGCCGCGGGCATCGGGCAAGTGTCGCTCTACACGGTGCCGAACGGGCCCTTCAGCGATGCCGAGGGCTGGGCCGCGGGCCCGGCGGCGTCGAGCAGCTTCGCTCTGGCGGACATCTTCGGACAAGGTCGCAAGGTTCCGGCGGGACGCATCGGCGCCGAAGTGGTTTTCGCGGCCAGCGCGAACCAGTCCTTCGCCGGTGAACAGCAACTGCTGGACACGCTGCCGACCGATCCCACCGGCCAGGCGTTTCCGGCCGACGCCACCCAGTGGCAGACCGCGCCCGTGTATTTTGCCGATATCGATGGCGATGGACAAGACGAGGCGGTGTGGATGCTCCCCGGCGGCCTGTGGTTCGGCTTGACCCAGATCGTGCTGGCGCCGCAACCGGACTGATCGCCGTCCGACGTGGCGCGCGCAGTCTTGCGTGCAGGGTCGAGACTCGTCTCGACCTTTCTTCAGGAAAAGTCGCCACGAATGGCGACTCTGCAGGCAAAATTGCCCCGGATGGTGCACGGGCAGGCCGCGCCACGTTACTTGCCTTTGCTCAGTTTGCGGAAGTAGTCCGCCACGGCGTCCCGATAGCCTTGCGGCACGCGGTCGCTGCTCGGGCTGCGGACGCTCGCGGCGCCGTCGGGCGAATCCACCATGCGGCGCAGCTCCATCTCCACCTGCTCGGCGCTGGAGACCGCGTCCTGAATGCGTTGAATCAGCAGCGGATCGTCGGCGAAATGGCGCGGATCGAAAGCGCGCAGGTCGTGTACCAGGGCCTGAACATCGCGCGAGGTAGCGGGGTCGTCGCGGAGCTGCTGTTCGAGACGGCCCAGGCTCTCGAGAGCGCCGCGATAGCTGCGATCGAGATCCTCCGGCCGGATTGAGGCCTCCGAGCCGCCGCCTGGCTGCCAGAGCTCCTTGGGACCGCGGTTGGCAGCCGCGCCATCGGCGGCCCGGTTGGCGATACTCGATTGGCTGCCGTCTGCCGCGCCGGGTGCGCCTTGCGGCGGGCCTCCGGGCTGGCCTCGCTGGCCTTGCGCTCGCGATTGTCCGCTCTGCTGGCCGCGGTTGGCGAGTTGGGATTCGAGTTGCTCCATTTGACGGCGGAGTTGTTCGACCTGGCTGAGCGCCTGCGCGGCGCCTTTATCATCCTGGCTCGGCCCGGCCTGGGCGCCTTTGCCGAGCGCCTGCTCGACTTGGTGCAATTGGTCGCGAAGCTGATTCAAGCTAGCCGTGGCCGGCGCCTCGGATAGCGCGGCGGCTTCTCCCTGGCCGCGGCGGATCCATCCCGCGCTACGCTCCATCTCGCGTGCCACTTCCTGTAGCTCGATATCGCTGAGTGCCGCGCGCAGCTTGTTGGCGGCTTCGCGCTCGGTGGCCATCAGGTCGCGCGTCGAGCTTTGCATCTGCTGCTCGAGGCGCTTGAGATCGGCCAGCTCGCTTTCTTTTTGCTGCGCCATTTGTTCGGCCTGGTTGCGCTCCAAGCCAGCGCCTTGCGGACCGAATGCGCGCCGCATCTGGCCCTCGAATTCCTGTTGCCGGCGAGCCAGCGAGTCCGCCTGGCGCGCCATGTCACTGACCTGGCCGGAGGATTGGGCATCGCGCAATCCGGAGAGCATCTGCTGGGCTTCGCGCAGGCGGTCGGCGGCACGGTTGGCGTCGGCTTCGCCTTGCGGCGTGCCGGCCTGCTGCGAAGATGCCGCCTGGCGCATATCCTGGAGCGCCTGCTGGAGGCGGTCGAGGGTCTGACGCAGTTGTTGCGCGTCGGCATTGCGCAGGCGCTGGTTGGCTTGTCCCTGCGCCGTCTGCCCCTGGCTGTTGGGCGCCTGTTGCGCCTGCTGGCTGGAGGAACCCGCTTGCGTGGACGAACCCGCCTGTCCCGATTGGCTCTGCTGGCCCTGTTGACCATCGCGGCTCAGCGGCGAGTTCTGCGCGAGTTGCTGCATCTGCTGCTGGAGTTGTTCGGCTTCGCGGCGCAGCATTTCCTGCTCCCAACGCTGTTGCGGCGTCGGCGTGCCGCGGCGTTGCTGCTCGGCCAATTCCTGCTGGCGTTTGGCAAGCTGCTCCAGCTTCTGCATAGCGTCCGTCATCTGTCGCTGGCGCGCATCGGCCGATTGAGCCTGCCGCACGCCTTCATACTGGTTCTTTTCGGTGTCGAGTTCCAGGTCGAAGATGCCCTGCATGTCGCGCGTGGCGCCGCTGATTCCACCGCCAGCGCCGCCGGATTGGCCGAAGGCCACCTGGATGTCGCGGATGAGGGCTTCCGCGCGCAGCAGATACTGCAGCGCCTTCTGTTCCGGCGCCAGCGCATCCTTCCACTCGGCGCTCCGCAACTTACCGGCGGCGGGAGTCATGGCGCCGGCGGCTTGCTCCATGTCGGCGACGAAGCTCTTAAACGACTCGCCGGATTCTTCCATCTGGCGGGCTTTCATCCGGGCGGCCATCGAATTGGCCTGGTCGCGCAGCTTGGATTCCGTGGCAGCCAGAAATGCGGCGTTTTCCGCGTCGGAGGCTTTGGCGCCGTTGCCCTTGATTTGGTTCCAGGTAGCGGTGATGATTTCCTTCTGCCGCTCGGAGAGTTGGCTCTGGTCGCCCTGCTCGCCGGGAATGCCGCCGCCGATCTCCTGCGACTGCATGTAGTTCCTCTCAAAAGGCTGCGCTTCGATGAAAAACATGTCGGTGTTGGTCGTGTGGCGGGCGTCACGCGCGGATGCATAAAGGCTCACGATGTCGCCGGGTTCCACCTTGAAATCCTCGAGCGCAATCACGGTGGACCCGCGGGCGGTTTTGGCGCCCTTGGCATCCAGCATGCTCACGGTCTTTTCCATGCCGCCGTTCACCGAATAATGCAGGTCGACGCCACGCAGGCCGAAATCGTCACTCGCGTTCACCTCCACGGTGACTTCCTCGATCGGGCTGGCTTTGAAATCGCGGCCCGGCCTTGTGATGGTGATCTGCGGCGGATTGTCTTTCTGCGCTTCAATGAAGTAATCTTCGCTGAGCCGCACATCCTCGCCGCTTTCGATGGCGGCGATGTGATACATGCCGTCCTTTTGGATGGGTATGTCGGCGATGAGAGTGTTCGCGCCGCCGTCGCGCAACATCACTTTCTCGCCATCGTCCAGCAGTAATGCGCCGTTCCAGAGCGGCCGGTCCATGTGGACTGCCACTTTGGCGTCGGTGCCTTCCACCGCGCGCAGATCGCCGCCCGGGTCTTCCACAAGATCCTTCATGCCGGTCCAGGTGGGGTAATGGTAGGTGACGGTAACGCTTTTGATCGACGGCAGGTCGACCACGTTGAGATGGTAGACGGCGGAGCGAACGCCGCCGGCTTCCACATAGTAATCGAGCGATTCCCGCACTCCGGCGATCGAGAACTGATAAGCCGAGCCACCCTGCTCGGTGCGCATTTCGGCCTGCTCCCATTGGGGCGCACCCGAATATTTCGCGAAGAAGCGGACGCGGGGCGCGGTGAAGCCGAGCAACGTCGCTTGAACGGCAACGTCCGCCCGTTTGCGAATGGTGCGATTGCCCGGCTCGATCGCGATCGAATAGAACGGCTTGATTTCGCCCTTGGATGGGCCGGCCCAGAGCAGTGCAGTGCCATAGCCGAGGAAGCCGGGCCCCGCCACGCCGAGCCAGATGAGAAGCAGCGCGGAAGCCGCGGCAGCGGAAGCGAAGCTGGCAATCCAAGCGGTTTTGGCGACGGTGGCAGGCTGAGCGCGCTCGGCCACTTCGAGCGTGTCGGCTGCCAGCAACTCAAGGAACGGGTCGGCTGCGCCGGCGCGCTCGCTCAAGGTGATCAGGCGCTGTTCAAACTCCGGGTGCTTTTGCTCGGCGGCGCGTGCGGCGTGGCGGCGACTCAGGCGCACCAGCGGGACGATCAGCGCCGCGGCGATGGCACAGGCCAAGCCGAGAAACAACGCCAGGCGCGCGATCAATACTGCGCGATTCGAGAACGCGAATGCATTGGCCCATTCGACCGCAGCCACCGTAAGAACCAGCGCCGCGATAGCCGCAACCGCACTGCCGCGCGAAAGGGCGAGCAGGTGCACGCGCCGTTCCATGGCGCTTAAATAGCGCGCGAGAAGGTCCAGGGGGTTCATGGCGCCTCCTTATCCACGGAAAGATGACGATTCCCCAGCCAGGATTCGGCGAGCGCGCATCCGAGCACCGCCAGCATCACATACCACCACAGCGACAAGCGGCTTCGCTCGCCGCCTGCCTGCCCGCTCACCGAGATACCGCTGGCTGTATTTTGCCACAAGCGCAGGGTTTCCGGCGCGGCGGGCGTCAGGTCGGATTCACGCCGGTCGGCATTCACCGCTACCAGTTCATTGCGGCCGTTGGGGCGCCGAATGTCGTAAAAGCCGTCCATGGTGAACTGAATATTCTGCGCGGTGGCCGCTTCGGCCAGCGAGAACACGCGCTCGCCCTTGGGATCGAGCACATCCACGGCAGCGGCTTTTTCGCCGGCGGCGCGCAATTCCTCGAAGCTGCCTATCATGACGGCGGCCGGCCCGGCATCCAGGTGTCCCAGGTAATTGGCGGTCTGCCCGATGAAGGGCACGAACGAAGCGTGCACAGGAAAGTCGTTGGCGACGTTATCCAGCGTGGACGCGAAAACCAGGATGTGGCCCGCGCCCAACTGCTCATCCACCAGCAACGGAGTCTCGTCGGTGAGACGCGCCACGGTGCGCGCGCCAGCGGGATCGATGCGGATCGCCTGGTAGAACTTCACGTCGTCCCAGCGATTGTTTTGCTGAATGGACGGATGCGAGGGATCGAGCGTGGACGCAGTCTGAAACAGGTCGCCTTCGCGGCCGGTGTAGCGGGCGCCTTGAATGGCGAGATCGGCGACCGGAACCCTGGCGCGGCCCATCGAGGAGCGGCCGAGCGCGATCAACACGGCGCCTCCATCGCGCACGTAATCGCGCAGGCTCTTTACGAAGGATTCGGGCAGCGAGCCAACGTCCGATATCACCACGAAGGCGTAGCTGGCAGGCGCGACATTGGCGGTTTGATCCGCGGCTGCCGGGTCGATGGTAAAGGCCGATTGACCGGAGGCTTCGAGCGCGGTCTTGAAGTACAGCAGGTCGCGCGTGTTGCTAGGGTCGTGGACGAACAGGGCGTGGCGCGGATCGGCACGCTCGATGGAGAAAAAGAACGTGTCGTCGTCGGGCAGCGCGTCGGCGGAGTCGATTTTCACGGCGCCTTGGTTGCGGCCATAAGGCACTTCCAGAGAATCGAACTCGACCGCGGCACGTCCGCTTTCCGGGACCGTAATCGCTTTCGATTCGACGACGCGGCCGTTCAGCACGAGCGAAACGTTGCGGATGGCCTTGTCCGTGCCGAAACCGGCGATGGTAGCCAGCACGCGCGTCTTCGCGCCACTGTAGATGCGGCGCGGCGCGACCACGTTCTCGACGGTGAAATTGGGCGTTGGTTTCGATACCAACGGATGCGGCTCCAATCGGATCTCGCCGTTCAAACGCAGATCGTTGAAGTTGGCCGGCATGCCGGTCTGCTGCATGTCCGAGTAAAGGATGACGCGTAGCGGCAGGTGGAGAGTCTGGGCGATCGAACCAAGCGAGCGCGAAAGCTCGGCGAACGAGGTGCGGCCGTCGGAGGGTTGGACCGCGTCGAGCGCGCCATCGAGCACGGCGCGATCGCCGGTAACCTCGCTCATCACCTCGACGCGCGAAGCGAACTCGAGCACCTGCGCACGCTGCCCGGGGCGCAGGCCGGCAACCTCGCTCTTGGCCAGCTCCTTGGCCTTCTGCAGAAGGCCGACGGCGCGCATGCTCAGCGAGTTGTCTATAGCGAAGACCGTGACCTCGCCCGAGCGTGACGCAGGCAGCAATGTGCGCGGCAGGTAAGGCTGCGCGAAGGCTACTGCCAGCAGCGCGAACAGCAGCGCGCGGAGCGCGAACAGAATCAGGTAGCGTAGCCGGCGATGTTTGAGGGAGCTTTGCGTGCGCCGTTCGAAGAACATCAGCGAGCTGAAAGGCAGCGGCGTCGCCTTGTGTTTGCGCAGTAGATGCAGCCAGACGGGCAGGCCCACGGCGGCAATGTCGGCCAAAAACCAGGGAGCGAGGAAGCCCATTTAAAGCATCCCCCGGCGCACGCTCAAATACTCGCGCAGGCCTTCATCGAGCGGCCGGGCGCTGTCCACCAGGAAACAATCCATCCCCGCGCCGCGCGCCTGGGAGCGCAAGGCGTCGATGTGCGCATCGATCTTCGCTCGATATTCGTGGCGCGCGTATTCGGGCGAAACTTCGAGAGCGGCGCCAGCGTTTTCCATATCGACCAGCAGCACGGGCTCGCGGAATTTCGGCGCGATTTCCTGCGGATCCAGCAGGTGAAACAGGATCACCTCATTGCCACGGAAACGCAGCGGTTCGACCGTCTTGACGATGACGGCCGGATCTTCGTAGAAATCCGAAATCACCACCACAATCCCGCGGCGGTGCAGGAAATTCTGGAAGTGCACGAACGGCTTGGTGAAGTCGGTGCGCGTGCCGGTCTGCACCCGTTCGATCGCGTGCAGCAAGCGGTGCAACTGCCCCTGCCGCGTGGAGGGAGCCACGTAGTTGGTCACGTCCTCGTCAAACACGATCAGACCGGCTGCGTCGCGCTGCACGTTGGCCAGGTAGCAAAGCGAGGCGGCCAGGAAACGCGCGTAATCGAGTTTGTTGACAGCGTGCGAACCGTAGCCCATGGAAGCCGACGTATCGAGCAGCACCAGCAGTTGCGTGTTGGTCTCGCCGCGGTAGCGCTTGAGATAGCAGCGGCCGGTGCGTGCGAAGACGTTCCAATCCACGTGGCGCAAGTCATCGCCCTGCGCGTAGGCGCGGTACTCGGCGAACTCCTGCGAGAAGCCGAAATCGGGCGACCGGTGCAGGCCGGCGACGAAGCCATCGACCACCGTCTTGGCGATCAGGTCCAAACCCGCAATTGAATTGAGCGTGGCCGGGTCGAGAAAGCGCTGCAGCATTTAGCGAGGCTCCTCTGGGAATTGGCGCAGCCGCGGGGTTGACCGGGTTGAAAAACCGCCGCGAAGTTCCGGGAATCCCCGCAAATCACCGGCGACAAGATCGCCGGCGTTACCGGGTTGTTTCGTGGAATTCGGCGGGCCGGCGGCCCATCCCAATAGACGGAAGCGTCTGTCCCACTTTGCCGGGTCGAGAAAGCGCTGCAGCATGTTACTCTCGCGGCGCTCCTTTCCAATCGAGCAGGCGCTTCAAAATGTCGTCCTGCCGCAGCCGGTCGGATTCGGCATGGAAGTTGAGCAGGATGCGATGGCGCAGCACCGGAACATACAGCGCGCGTATGTCTTCATAGGTCACGTGATAGCGTCCCTTCATCAACGCGCGCGCCTTGGCGGCCAGCACGAGGAACTGCGCGGCGCGCACGCTGGCGCCGTAGTTGACATACTTTTGGACGAAATCCGGCGCCGATTCGTCTCGGTTGCGGCTGGCGCGCACCATATCCACCGCGTAGCGCGCCACGCTCTCTCCGATCGGCACCATGCGCACGAGCTGCTGGAAATCGAGTATCTCTTCGGCGTTGGTCACCGGATCGGCTTGCGGGATGGTGGTGACGGTGGTCAGGTCCACCACCTGCAATTCTTCGGCGGCGTCGAGATAGTCGAGCACGGTGTTGAACAGGAAGCGATCGAGCTGCGCTTCCGGCAGCGGGTAGGTGCCTTCCAGTTCAATCGGGTTCTGCGTAGCCAGCACGAAGAACGGATTGGGCAGCGCGTAGCCGTTGCCGCGCACCGTGCAGGCGCGCTCCTGCATAGCTTCGAGCAGGGCACTTTGCGTCTTCGGCGGCGTGCGGTTGATTTCATCGGCCAGCAGAATGTTGCCGAAAATCGGGCCGGGCACGAAGGTCCAGGTGCGGCGGCCGGTGGCGGGATCTTCTTCGATGATGTCGGTGCCGGTGATGTCGCTGGGCATCAGGTCCGGCGTGAACTGAATGCGCTTGAAGACCAGGCCCAGCGTCTGCGCCATGGTGCGCACCAGCAGCGTTTTGGCGGTTCCCGGCAGGCCTGTGATGAGGCAATGGCCGCCCACGAATAGCGCGATCATCACCTGCTCCAGAACCTCCTGCTGGCCCACGATCACGCGGTGCACTTCGGTCGCGATGTCCGCCTGCACCTGGCGGAAGCGTGCGATGCGCGCTTTCAGAACATCCGGTTCCATCTGTGAAGCTGCGGGTGTCGACATGTCTTGTCCACTCCTATTCTTTCGCCGCGGCTGGCTCCGCGCCGCTCAACTGCAACAGCAACTTTTGCGCCGGCCGGAATCCGGGAGCGATTTCCATGGCGTCGATCAGCTCATTCCGGGCCGCTTCCGGCTGACGATTCAGGTTGAACGCGCGGGCCAGATCATAATGCGCCCCGGCCAGATCGATGGGCTTGGCCGCCAGCAGCGCCTGAAACTCGCGGATGGCGCCGCGGGCGTTATCCTGCTCCAGCCAGAGTTCGCCCAAGAGCCGATGCTGCTCGGTCAGCATCGGATAGATGTAATTCAGACGCTCCAGAATCGCGGCGGCTTCTTTTCGATTTCCCGCGGCGGTCAGCTCTTTGGCCAGCAGCATGATGTTGTCCGGATCGCGCCCGCCGGCGTGGACATACTGCTCCAACTGATCGATGGCTGGAGCTTTGTCGCCTTTCGCCAGGTACGCCTTTGCCAGGGACTCGTAGACGCTGTGATGCTCGACATAGCCGGGATAGAGTTCGCGGACGTCGTTGCCGAGCCGAATCACATCGTCGTAGTTTCGCCTGGCTGACGCAGCTTCGATGCGCTTAAAGGCCTCTTTCCAGCGATCGAAATTCTCGACTGTCCGTTTCGTGTCGGCCTCTAATGCCGCAATGAACTGGCGGTCGAAATCGGCCGGCTCCATTTTCAGTTCTTTTCGGATCACCGTAGCGGTGGAGTCGTTCGCGCCGAAATCGCGCAGCATGGCGAGCACCGTGCCCCAGCCCCACTTCCCGGTGATGTAATCGCAGATCCTGCCGGCTTCAAAATAGCTCACCACCACCTGCGGCGGGCTCACCGGGTGAATGAAGCCGCGGTCCAGCTCGACGACCGGCAAGAGCCGATGGTCTTTAATGGCGGCGATTTCCGCGGGCCCCAGGCGGTCGCCCCACTCCGGCGACGCGGCCGTTTCCTCGTGAACCGCGATGCCTTCGGTGAACCAGCGCGGCACGTGGGAGTTGGTCATCGATAATGTGAAAACGTGGCTCATTTCGTGCCACATCACGCTGGCCCAATGGAAAGTGCCCGGCGCACGGCCGGACGGGCTATCCATCGCGATCACGTTGCCGAAGGTCACGCCCAGCGCTCCCAGGCCGGGCAGGCCGAGCGTCCGCACGGCGAAATCTTCATGGTCGGGGTACACTTCCACCTGCACCGGCTGGGTGAGTTTCCAGTGGTACTTTTTCTCGTAGACCGCGATGGCGCGCCGCATCTCGGCTTCGAAATACGGGCGCAGCAGGTCCGCCTCTTTCCGGTTCAGCTTGAGAATCGTGCGGTCGGTCCGGAAGGTAACGAAGTTCTTTTCGTTATCGATCAGTCTCAGCGAGTTGGTGGTAGCGCTGTCCTGGAATCCGTTGTCCCAAGCGGTTTTGAGCTGCTGGTAAGCTTCGTCGTCGCGGCCCAGCCGCATCAGGTTGACGCCAAGCGCGGAGCGTGCGGAGTCCAGGTGCGGATCGAGGTCGATGGCTTTGCGGTAGAACGCAACCGATTCCTCATAACGGCGATTCAGCATGAAGAAATGGCCGGCGGTTTCATAGCCTTTGGCCGCGTACGGGTCCCAGGGGCTTTCACTCTTGTCGGCCAGCCAATCGAGCGTGGCGAGAATGGCTTTTGCCTGGATGGAATTCGCGTCGAGCGCGAGCGCCCGTTTGGCTTCGGCTTCGGCGTTGCCTCGGTTGTCGTCTTCGAGCGCGAGCCGAGCCAGCAGTTCCTGGGCTTCCACCAATTTCGGATCGCTCTGTAACGCCCGCTGCGCGAACTCCGCGGCGCTGCCCGCATAAAACTCCGCCGCCAGCAGCGCCTTGCCCAGCAGCGCGCCCGCATCGTTGGGATTCAATTCGAGCGCTTCGCCGAAAAGGCGGTCGGCTTCGTCCCCTTGCCAGTGTTCCAGAAACATGCGGCCCCAGCGGACGCGGATGGCGGGATTGCGAGGGTCACGCGCCACCAGTTCGCGAAAAACGGTGTTGGCATCCTGGTAACGCCGCGCCTTCCAGAGAGCTTCGGCTTGTTGCAAGGTTTGCGCGGGGAGGAGAGTCGCGAACGAAGCCAAAACCAAGAAAAGCCGAGATGGCTCTCGGCTCAGCAGCCTTGACAGGCCGCGCCACGGGGGGTTAGTGGGCATCCAGGGCCTCCTGCGTTTTCGCAAGCTCGATCAGAAGCAGCGTCAGCCGCTTGCGGTAATTGCCGGCGTCCATCTCGGCCTTTTCGTATTTCAATTGATCGATGGCTAGCTCCAGCTCCTCTTTCTTAGCGAATAGTGCGCGCTTGGCGGGGTCGCGAGCGGCGTCTGCGTTGGCGCCCAGCCGCACCAGGGTGAATGTCGCGGCCAGTTTCCCCTCCCCATTCTCCGGGGACGGATTCCGCTCTCCGTCGCCTTTGCCGGTGTCTTCGAGCAGCGAATGCTCGGTGGTCAGGCGCTTGGCGGAATCGAAAGACTCGGTCACCTTGCGCTGCGCGTATCGAAAAGCTTCCAGCGCGGAGACCGCGTCGTTCTTATCCGTGTCCGCCGCCGGGTCGCGCAAGGCCTCGGCCCAGTAGCGCGCGAAAATGGCGGCGTTCTTCTCCGTACCGGTTTTGGTGGCGGTGATTACGATGCGATTGGGCCGCCGCAGCAACGTGATCGCGCCGCCGCTCGAGCTGGTCATGATCGCCACGCATTGGCGCGCGGCGGGAACTCGGTCGAGCAGCGCGGCGAGGTCCGCGGCGGTTAGATCGGGGCCGGGAATGTTGAACTTGTAATCCACCCCGTCATCGGTGCCGTGGCCGATCAACATCACCACCAGCCGGTCGTCCGGCTTCGCCGTGCCGGCGAGAGCCTGAAACCGCGCGCGAATCTGCTCGCGATTCGGCGCAATCAGCGTGGTCACGTCGCCGTCGCCGGCCTTCTTCAAACTGGAATCGATGTCGAGCGCCCACATCTTGAAGCGTTGGTCGTAATCGGGCTCGCCGCCGAGGCCGGAAATGGTGACGAAGTAAGTGGCCGCCGGCGACGCCAGAGCGCAGGCCAACAGCAGCGCGCAGAGTCTCATACCACGCCCCACTTGCGGCGCAGCAGCCACTCGGCCGCGCGCAGGCTGAGCGCGAGCAGGAAAATGGCCGGCATATCCCATAGGTCGCGCGTTTCCCGCGCGGTGATGCCGGCTTCGGAATAGGAGATTTCGCTCGCCAGCTTGGACGCGTCGCGTGGGGTGTAATAATGCCCGCCGGTTTGCTCAGCGAGTTTCTCCAGCAACTCGCGGTTCTGCGATGTCGCGAAGTTCTCCGCCACGCCGTCCTCGCGGCGAAACGTCAGAACGTCGCGGCCCAATTCTTCCTGCTCGCGTCCGGCGATGATCTCGGCCACGTATGAGCCGGGCGCTTCGGCCGAGAACTCTCCCGCGTAGATGCCCTCTTCGAGCGGCTGTGGGGCAAGCGCCATGGTGGCGCTGGTGCCGTCGGGTTGCAGGAATCGCGCCTGCACATTGGCGTCGGTGACCGGTTTGTATTCCTTGTCGCGCACCTCGACGCGCAGCGGGACGCGCGTTTCGTCGGGGAGCACCTGCTTGGGCGTGGTCACGGTCACCGGTCCGGGCGTGTCGGTCACCAGGTAGCGCAGCATTTGCTGCCAGAAAGTCTCCTGCGCGCGATCCTCGTGCGGCAGCCACATTCGCCAGCGCCAGCTTCCACCGGTGGCGAATAGGACGGTGCGCCCGCGGCCGTAGTTTTCCGTGACCAGCAGCGGCAGCTTGCGCTTTCCGGCGGGCGTGGAAACCAGCAGCACGGTGGCGCCCGGTTTTTCGTCGCCGGCATCCTGATAACTCGCCATCATCGGCATCTTTTGCCAACGATCCGCGTTGCGCGCGGCGTCGTCATCCAGGCGGCAGATGCTGCTTTCGGCGCCGGCCGGTGTCAGCTCCTGGCCCGTGAAGTCGCGGTGAAATGTACCTTTGGTTTCCGGCAGCCTGGTGGGGATGAGGTCGGCGAGCGCTCCACTGGCCCAGCCGCCATCGGAAAGCGCGGCGCGCCCGCCCAACAGCAGCAACCCGCCGCCGCGCCGATCCACAAAATCATGAATGAGTTGTTGCTGGCCGGGCGTGAAATAACTCAGCTCGACACTGCCGATGATCAGGGCTTGGTAGGCGAACAGCTCCTCGGCCTTGGCCGGGAATCCGTCCGCCAGCTCTTTGTCGTTGGTCCGGCCTTGCACGTAGATCTTATTCTGTGTGGTGCGCAGCATGCTGGCGATCTCCTGCTCGGGGTGATCGTCATTCGGCAGGAACGGCAGCGCGCGGCGGATGAACTTGTAATCCCAGCGCGGCTCACCTTCCACATAGAGAATGCGCAGCTTGCGCGCCTCCACGTTGACCAGGCGGGTGACCGCGTTGTTGCGCGTGTTCTCTTCGCCGGCGAGCGGATCGATGCCGATCGAAAAAGTCTTGGGTCCGGCGTCGCCACAGTTGAATACCAGCGATTCGGTGCGCAGCCGGCCATCGGATGGCAGTGTCACCTCCTGGCTGGCCAGCACTTTCCCGTTGTCGCGCACGCTGAGCCTGGCACGGCTGCCGGAGAATCCGAAGCTGGAAAACGTGACGGTCGCGGTGAGCCGCGATTGCGGCAGCGCCCGCGCCGGCAGTACGGCGTCGGCGATCTCCACGTCGCGATCCGGATGCTCGCGGCCGAAGCCGATGGTGTGGACCGGGATGCGCTGCTTGCGGAGGGCGGCCAGCGTATCCGGAGCGATGCCGCCCGTGTTGTCCGCTCCGTCGCTCAGCAGTACGATGGCGCCGAGCGGCAGCGACGACGATTCCGCCAGCACGCGGCCGAGCGTGTCGCCGATGCGCGTGGCCGGCTCGGAGGCGTCCAACGCGTCCGTCTTCTCGATCCGCCGCGGCTCGCTGCCGAACCTGTACAATCGCACCTGGAAGCGCTCGCCCAGCGATTTGAGCAGCCCGCTGTCCAGTGCGCGCCTGGCCGCCGCTTCGCGTGCGCCGCCCGCATCGGCAATGCCCATGCTGCGCGAACCATCCACCAGCACGGCCACCACGTTCTGCTGCGGCCGCAGCGTGGCCACGCTCAGCGCGGGATGCCAGAGTAGAAACAGGATCAGCGCCAGCATGGCGGATTCGAGCAGCCAGATGGCCAGCGGGCGCGCGCCGCTCAACATGCCATGGTTGCGCCGAATGTGCCAATACAACAGGCCGGCTCCGCACACCACCCCCGCCGCCAGCAGCCACAGAGGCCACGGCGTCAGCAGTACAAACTGGCCCTTATGGAAAATACCGGCCGGGTATTTGAAGAGGAGCTCGAACATGAGGTTCTCACCGGCGTCGCGTGGCCGCTATTTGACGATAGACGTTTCGCCGGCGAGTGTGAGTTACAGGCAATCCCGCGGGCGTGCGGCATGAAAGCTGTGGAATGGCTGGGTCCTCGGAAAATACAGAGTTTCCGGGCGTACCACGTTCCGCTGATCCGTCAAAGGACTGAAGCGAGCCCCGGCAGGGGCAGCAGACAATAGCCCCGTGCGCGAGCACTGGGAACGCAAACGAATTGCGTAGCCCCGGAACGGGGTGGAAGCGAGCGTCAAGGCCGGCAAGCGAGCGCGCGATTCGTCTGTCGCCCCGTTCCGGGGCTGGGCGATTTTCCCACGCGGTCCCAGTGCTCACGCACTGGACTATTCTCTTTCGCCCTCCGGGCTGGCCCTGCTGTGGCGTCGTTGTCCCGCACCCCAATGCCATAGTGCCAGCAAGATCCACCCGCCCGTGCATTACGCGTGAGCCCTCGTTGTGAGTCAGGATAGCATGGGCCCGGGCACGGGCTATAATTAAGACATACCCGTCACTCCTGTGCAAGACTACATCCGGATTCGCGGCGCGCGAACCCACAATCTGAAAAACGTCTCGGTTTCGATTCCCCACAACCAGTTGACCGTGGTGACCGGCGTGTCGGGATCGGGCAAATCGTCGCTGGCGTTCGACACCATCTACGCGGAGGGCCAGCGGCGCTATGTGGAATCGATGTCGGCCTACGCCCGGCAGTTTCTGGAGCGCATGGAAAAGCCGGCGGTCGACGATATCGACGGCATCGCGCCCGCGGTAGCCATCCGCCAGAAGAATTCGAGCCGCAATCCGCGTTCCACTGTCGCCACGGCTACGGAATGCTACGATTTTCTGCGCCTGCTGTACGCCCGCGTCGGCCAGACCTTCTGCCCGAACTGCGGCACAGTGGTCAAGGAAGACACCGTGGATGAAGTGGCCGCGCGTCTGCTCGCGCTGCCCGAAGGCTCGCGCTGGTACGCGCTGTTCGCTTCGGGCGAGCACGCCGGCGCCGCTTCCCTGCGCGACCACCTGTTCGAGCTGCGCAAAAAGGGCTTCACTCGCCTTTATCAGGGCGGGCGGATCTTTGAGTTTTCGACGCCCGAATCGCTGCTCGATATCGATTTCAGTCAGCCGGTTTTCGTGCTGGTGGACCGCATCGCGATCGGTCCCGGCCTGCACCAGCGGCTGGTCGATACGGTGGAAGTCTGCTACCGCGAAGCCGGCGAAGTAATCTTCGAGAGCGCCGCCGCGCCCGCCCGGACGCTCCGCTTCAACGAGAAGTTCCAGTGCAAGACGTGCGGCATGGAGTTCGCGGCCGCGGAGCCGATTCTGTTCAGCTTCAACTCGCCGGTGGGCGCCTGCCCGCGCTGCCAGGGCTTTGGCAACACCATCGATTTCGACCTGGACCGCGTGATTCCCGATAAATCGCTTTCGCTCGACGAAGGCGCGGTCGAGCCGTGGACCAAGCCCAAGTTCCGCTCCTGGCTGGGTAATTTCCGCAAGTCCGCCCGCGGGAAAGTCCGTTTCCGCGTGGCCTTCTGCGACCTGACCGACGACGAGCGGGAGCTGGTTTACGATTTCGTCCGCCGCTTCTTCGCTTATCTGGAAACCAAGAAGTACAAGCTGCACGTGCGCGTCTTCCTCAGCCGTTACCGCGGGTACGCGTTGTGCCCGGAGTGCAAGGGCGCGCGCCTGCGCAAAGAGGCGCTGTACGTGCGCGTGGGCGGCCGCAATCTGGCGGAGGTGGTGCGGCTCAACATCGCCGAAGCGGCGCAGTTCTTCGACGCGCTGGCGCTCAAGCCGGAAGAAACCGCCATCGCCGAGAAGATCCTGGTCGAGATCCGCCAACGGCTGAAGTTTCTGAACGACGTGGGCCTGGAATACCTGACGCTGGACCGGCTGCCCTCGACGCTTTCCGGCGGCGAAGCCCAACGCATCCAGCTCGCCACCTGCCTGGGCTCGCGCCTGGTGGGCGCCTGCTACGTGCTCGACGAGCCATCCATCGGTCTGCACAGCCGCGACACCGGGCGGCTGATCCGCATTCTCGAGGAATTGCGCGAGCTGGGCAACACCATCGTGGTGGTGGAGCACGACGCGGAAGTGATGCGCGCCGCCGATCATCTGTTGGACCTGGGGCCCGGCGCGGGCGAGCTCGGCGGCAACGTCGTATATGAGGGCACTCTCGGCCGGCTGCTTGCCGATGGCAATAGTTCGCTGACGGCGCGCTATCTGCGCGGCGAACTGCGTGTGGCGGCGCCACGCGAGCCCCGCGAGGTGGATCCCAAGCGCCTGCTGCGCATCCTCGGCGCCCGTGTCCATAATTTGAAGAACATCGATGTCGAGATTCCGCTGGGCATGATGGTGGCCATCACGGGCGTTTCCGGCTCCGGCAAGTCCACGCTGGTTCACGACGTGCTATTCCGCTCGATCGAAGCGCTGCACAAGGCGCGCGACGCGGGCGAAGAAGCGGATGCCGAAGCCGCCGGCGACCTGGACGCCGCACCGCGCATGGCTTGCCGCAAACTGGAGGGCGCCGAGCGCATTCTGAACGCGGTGATGATCGATCAATCGCCAATCGGCCGCACGCCGCGCTCCAATCCGGTCACCTACATCAAGGCGTTCGACCAGATTCGCGCGCTCTTCGCCAACACCCGCGATGCGCAGAAACAAGGTTACACGCCCGGCCATTTTTCTTTCAACATCCCCGGCGGCCGCTGCGAGACCTGTCAGGGCGACGGCACGGTGACGGTGGAGATGCAATTCCTGGCCGACGTGGAGCTGATTTGCGAAGAGTGCAAAGGCACCCGCTACAAGAGCGCTATTCTGGACATTCGCTATAGCGGGCTCAATATCCACGAAGTGTTGCAACTTACCGTGAGCGAGGCCATCGTATTCTTCGGCGGCGTGCCGCGGCTGGTGGAGCGCCTGCGCGTACTGGACGACGTGGGCCTGGGGTACTTGCGGCTGGGCCAATCCGCCACCACGCTTTCCGGCGGCGAAGCGCAGCGCGTCAAACTGGCCGCCCACCTGGCGGCGGCGAGCTGCCGCGGCACGATGTTCATTTTCGACGAGCCCACCACCGGCCTGCACTTCGACGATATCGCCAAGCTGCTGGCGGCCTTCGGGCGGCTGATCGAGAACGGCGGCAGCCTGGTGGTGATCGAACACAATCTGGACGTGATCCGCGCCGCGGATTGGGTGATCGACCTGGGCCCGGAGGGCGGCGCGGGCGGCGGCGAAGTGGTGGCGGCCGGTACTCCGGAGACGGTGGCGCGGGCCCGCCGCTCGCATACCGGCCGATATCTCGCCGCCCTGGCTGGGAAGTAGAATCGTACTGGGAGGTCCGAATGCGGTCCTTGATGCTGCTCGTTTCACTCGCCGGCCCGCTGGCTTTCGCCGCCACCGAACCGTTGGCCATCGTGCAACCGGTCATCAGCCAGATGGAAGAAGGCGCGGCGTCGCCCGCGGGGTTCTATTACACGCCGGGCGAGGTCCTGTTCTTCAGTTGCCGCGTGGCGCATTACACCAAGACAGCGGATCTGAAGGTTCACATTTCTTACTCAGTCGAGGCGTTCGATCCCAACGGTGTGCAACTCAACGAGACTTATAAGAACGAATTCAACGAAGAAGTTACCATCGAAGACAAAGATTGGATGCCGAGAATCCAGACGCAAGTGATGATCCCGCCGCTGGCGGGCTCCGGCAACTACAAAGTTGTGGTGAAAGCCGAAGACGTACTCGCCAAGACCTCGGCACAGATCGAGGTGCCTTTTGAGATCCGCGGCCGGGTCGTTGAGCCCAGTGACACGGTGACCGTGCGCAATTTTCACTTCTTCCGCGACGAGGCCGCCAAAGAGCCCGTCGAGAAGGCCGCCTACCACGCCGGCGAAACTATGTGGACCCGGTTCGACATCATCGGATACCAGTACGGCGCCAGCAACAAAATCGACGTCAGCTATGTGGTTTCCATCATGCTGCCGGATGGCAAGGTGCTGTACACGCAGCCGGAACCTGCCGCGGAGCAGAGCCAATCGTTTTATCCCAAGCGGTATATCTCGGGCGAGTTTAGCATTAACCTAAAGGCCGGCGTCAAGCCGGGCTCCTATATCGTCGCCGTGCTGGTGAAAGACGCCGTCGGCAATCAGAGCTACGAAAGCCGCCACCCGTTCACGGTGGAGTAGCGGTGGTGCCCGCGAACGCAACGGAGCCGCGACCATAGGGAGCGGTCCTGCCGAGTTACCGCGGACGCCGCGCCTGTTGCCTGCTACCCTACCTTACATGGCGGAACCATTCGAAGTTGGCACAGCCCCTGTGACCATCGAAGATGCCGTGCGCGTGGCGCGGGAAGGCGCTGCAGTACGCATCGCGGCAGCGGCGCTCGAGCGCATCTCGCAAGGGCGCCGGCGCCTGGATGAGATGATGGCGCGCGGCGAGCGCATCTACGGCGTCAACACTGGTGTCGGCGGCAACGTGGGCATCTCTCTCCCGGCGGAGAAAATGGAGCTGCTCCAGCACAACTTGGTGCGCCAACTGGGTTGCGCCACCGGCCAGCCGCTTCCGAATGACGTGGTGCGCGCCGCCATGCTGCTGCGGCTGACCACGTTTTCGACTGGCGCTTCCGCCGTGCGGCCGGAGTTGGCCGAGGCGCTGGCTGCGCTCTTGAATCGCCGCATCACGCCGGTGGTTCCGCGGCATGGATCGGTCGGCGCGTCCGGCGACCTGATGCCTTCCGCCTACATCGCGCGTGCGTTGATCGGGGCGGGCGAGGCCGAATTCGACGGGCGCCGCCTGCCCGCAGCCGAAGCCCTGGAAGCCGCCGGCTTAAAGCCCATTCCATTCGCGCCCAAGGAAGGTCTGGCGCTGATCAACGGCACCACCGTGATGACGGCCTGCGCCACGCTTTTGTGGATGGACGCGCGCCGCGTGCTGGAAGCGCTGCTTTCCGCCGCGGCACTGGCCGTCGAGGCCATGGAGGCTCCGGCGCAGCCCTTCGATGCCTGGGTGCAGGAGCGGAAGGGGCACCCCGGCCAGATCGCGGTGGCTGCATATCTGCGCGACATGCTGGCCGGCTCCGGCTACACCCGCGCGTCCAGCGGCCAAAGCTGCTATTCCCTGCGCTGCATCCCGCAAGGCCTGGGACAAGTGTGGGAAGGCAACCAGGATGGCCGCGCCGTGGTCGAGCGCGAAATCAACTCCGCCAACGACAATCCCCTGATCGATCCGGAGACCGGCGTGCTGCACAAAGCCGGCAATTTCTACGGCGGCCATATCGCCCGATTGCTCGATACCTGGAAAATCGATTTCGCCGCCATGGCCAACTGGGGTCATGCGCTGATCGCGCTGCTGGTGGATGACCGATTCAACCAGGGTTTGCCGGCCAACCTCACGCCCGAACCTGGCGTCAATTCCGGCTTCAAAGGGATGCAGTTGAGCATGACCAGCCTGGCCTGCGCCGTGCGCCAGATGGCCGGGCCCAGCTCCATCCACTCGCTGCCGACCGAGCAGTACAACCAGGACGTGGTGAGCCTGGGAATGCACGCCGCGGTCACCGCCATGGATGCGCTGGAGTGCTTGCGCAACGAGACCGCGATGCTGCTGCTGGCCGTTACCCAAGCCGTGGATCTGCGCGGCGGGGAAGCGAAGTTGGGCGAGGGCTCGCGGCGCGTTTATAAGAGCGTGCGCCGCCTGGCCGAGTTCCAATCCGCCGACCGGCCCATGGAGTACGAAGTCGCCGCCGTCGCCGCGCTGATTTTGTCGGGCAGCCTGGCCAACTAACTAACCCGTGGTGCGGGCAGTCCGACAGGCCGTGGCGCAGGCAGTCTTGCCTGCTGTGTCGGCAGTCGTGCCGACATTCTTGAAGGAAGGTCGAGATGACTTTCGACCCTGCACGCAAGACTGCGCGCGCCACGACGGCAAGGTGCGCGTTACGGCGCCAAAGAGCGCCCACGGCGGCAGCCGCTACTTCGTCGCCTGCTTCAGTGCTTCCGCCGCTCCTTCAATCGCTGCGCCCGCACTTTCCAGCACTTTGCCCACGCGTACAATCTGTTCGTCGGCCAGCTTCCACTGCTTCTGCTCGATGCTCTCGCGCACGGCCGGCAGCGTCTTCACGCCGTAGCCGGTGTAGAACCCCGGGGCGTAGATCTGGTGCTGGAACCACGGCCGGTTGGGCAGGCCTTGGCTCGAAAGAAATGCGCGCTCCACCACCACCAGCCGGTCGTTCACGTCCTTCAACTCAGCATGAGCCAGCGCAGATCCGCCATTGGCGGCGGCGTGCGAGGCCGCCTGGTCGAAATCGTGCGCGGTCCGTTCCAACTCCGCCAAGCCGTTTTCGAGCGGCGCGAAATTCAGAAACGGCGGGACGGTCTCCTTCGCCGGCGGCACCGTTTTGAGGCGCGGATCCTCCAGCGCGGTGAAGACGCCGTCGTCGATCTGCCGGTTGCGCTCGATAGTCTGCTCGCGCTTCTCGGCTGCCAGCTTCTTCACTTCATCCACATACCGGTGCACAGTGTCGGCGAGCCCGTGAAACTCGAACGGCAGCAGGTCCGCCCCGGCCAGCCGCATCACCGCCGTCCCCGCGGTTTGCGCCAGCGCGCGTCCGTAGACAAAGGTCGTGTCGGAAAAATGCGTGTACCAATAAAAATCGTCGTAGATGGAATGATAAATGCCGCCGCCATCTTCGCCGCCGAATCCGAGGTCTAACGACGCGACGCCCACGTGGTCCAGAAATGCCGTGTAGTCCGAGCCCGAGCCTAGCGCACCGATGCGCAGGTCCGGCCGCGTCCGCGCCTCCTCGCGGTCCGCCTGCGGCGTCATCCTCCGTCCCTCGCCCGCGATGCGCCGCGACTGCGCGCGTTTCCACACCGTGACGCTGCTTTCGGGATCCTGAATGTCGCGCGCCACTCCGTTGATGAAATGCTCCAGCGAATGCGAACCCTCCACGCTCAGAAAGCCGCGGCCGTTGCTATCCGAGTTGATATACACCGCCGCCTTGCGCCCCAGCTCTTCGGCGTGCTCTTCGGCCCATTCGGTCGAGCCCAGCAGCCCCGGCTCCTCGCCGTCCCAGACGCAGAACACGATGGTGCGCTTCGGTGTCCAACCCTGCTTCAGCAGAGCCGCCATGGCGCGCGCTTCTTCGAGCACCGTAATCGTGCCCGAAATCGGGTCTTCAGCGCCGTTCACCCACGCGTCATGATGGTTGCCGCGAATGACCCACTCATCCGGATACACCGAGCCCGGAATGCGCGCAATCACATCGTAGAGCTTCTTCTGGTCCCAGTTGAATTTCAGCTTGAGATGCACCTGGGCGGGGCCTGGGCCGAGGCGGTACGTAATCGGCAGCCCGCCGCGCCACTCCGGCGGCGCCACACGCCCTTCCAACGCCGCCAGCAGCGGCTGCGCATCCGCGTACGAGATCGGCATCACCGGTATTTTGGTCAGCGTCACCGCCTGATCGAGCGACAGCCGCTTGGCCTCTGGCGTCGCGCCCACGCCCGGCGTCAACGGGTCGCCTGGATAGACCGGCATGTCCATCACGCTGCCGCGCTGCACGCCGTCTTTGGGGCGATACGGCCCGGCGGGAAATGTCTGGCCCGGAGCGTAGCCATCGTCGCGCGGATCGGAATAAATCAGGCACCCGATGGCGCCGCGCTCGGCCGCCACCTTCGGTTTGATCCCGCGCCAGCTCCCTCCGTAGCGCGCGATCACAATCGCGCCCTTCACCGACACGCCCTGCCGGTCCAGCGTCTCGTAATCCTCCGGCACGCCATAGTTGACGTATACGAGCGGCCCGGTGACGTCGCCATCGATCGAATATGCGTTGTAAGTGGGAAGCTGCTCGTCGTGCTGCGAGGAGGTGGGATCTACAGGGACCGTCGGCTCCTCGATCTTAGCTACGAAGCGCTCCGGCGCGACCATCTCTAGCAGCCGCTCTTTCGGCGTGGGAAAGAGCACGTCGAAATTCTCGATGTGCGCGTCGAGGCCCCACTCGCGGAATTTCGCGAGCAGCCATTCCGCGTTGTCGCGGTCGTAAGCCGACCCCACGTGGTGCGGGCGCGCCGAGAGACGCTCCATGTAGGAACGCATCAATGCCGGATCCGGAATCGCGCGGAACTTGGCTTCCCACTCACGCTCCGCGCGCGCCGAATCGGCTGAAAATCCCGCCAGCGGCGCCGGCTCCTGAGGAACCGCCATCGGCGACGCAAGGCACAAACCGAGCACTACAGCCAAACCGGTTTTCATAAGACAGCTATTGTATAGCGCGCGAGCGCGCGACACCAGCGTGGTAGGATAGACGATCGGTTTTTGTCGTCTGTCGCGATGGGCCGCCGGCCCGCCGAATTCCATGAAAAACCCGGTAACGCCGGCGATCTTGTCGCCGGTGATCTGCCCGCGGTTCCGTGTATCCCGGCAAATCACCGGCGACAAGATCGCCGGCGTTACCGGAGTGCCCTAAAACTGCTGCGGGGCTTCGCCCAGGCGAACCTGCACTTTTTCTTTGTGGCTGTTGCGGTAGACGGTGAGGTTCAACATGTCGCCGCCGTGTTTGTGGTTCATCACCTGCACCAGCGAGTCGTTGCCCTCCACCGCCTGGCCTTCCACTTCCACGATCAAATCGCCGCCCACCCCGAGCTGATAATTTCCGACCACCACCACCTGGCGCGGGCCGCGCAAGCCGGCTTCATCCGCCGGCGAGCCGCGCTCGATGCGCTGGATCAGCAGCCCGCCCTTGGATGGCAGTTCGAGCGCTTCGGCCAGGTCGCCGGAAATCCACACCGTGGTGATGCCCAGCGTGGGCCGGGAAATGTGGCCGCGCGCCTGGAATTGATCCAGCATTTCCTTGGCGCGGTTGACGGGCATGGCGAAGCCGAGGCCGATGTTGCCCTGGCCATAAATCGCCGTATTGATGCCGATCACGCTGCCGTGCGAATCGAGCAGCGGTCCGCCGCTGTTGCCTGGATTGATGGCGGCATCGGTCTGGATCATGCCTTCCAATCTCTCTTCCTCTGTTTGCAGCTTGCGATTGAGCGAGCTGACGATGCCGGTGGTGAGCGTTCCCTCCAGGCCGAATGGATTGCCGATGGCCAGCACTTTTTGTCCGACTACCAGCGTGCTGGAATCGCCCAGCCGCAGCGTGGGCAGCTTGCGGCCGGCATCGATCTTGATCAGCGCCAGGTCGTTGCCAGCGTCGGTGCCCAACACTTTCGCCGTGTACGATTTCGTATCCGAGAGCTTCACCGTAAGCTTCGAGCTGCCGCGCACTACGTGGTTGTTGGTGAGAATGGTGCCGTCGGCATTGACGATGAAACCGGACCCGGTGCCCTCTTCCGGGTAGAGCTGGAAGAACCAGTCCTGGCGATAGACGCGGGACGTGATGTTGACGGTGGCCTCGCGCGCCGCCTTGTAAATCTCGATGTTGTTTTGCTCGTCGGAAGAGTATTCCGACGCGGCCGACGCCGGCGCTTCCCAAAGACGGCCGTTCGAGGAAAGCTGCGGCAGCAACTGGGCGAGCTTCCAGTGGCCGGCCGAGGTGATGGTCAGGAAGCAGGCCACCAGCAGGGCGGCCCATATCAATGGTCGCATCGGTTTCATGATTCGATTCTCCGTAACGCCGCGTAGACGGCGTGCGTTTGCCGCAGCGTATTTTCCTTGGTTCCGGATGTATCTATGACGAAGTGGGCGAACTTCCGCTTCTCGTCGACGGGCATCTGGCGGCTGAGGCGCGCGCGCACCACGGCTTCCACCGCGCCCTCGCGGCGCATGGCGCGCTCCACTTGCTGTTCCACGGTGCAGATCACCAGAATCAACCGGTCAAACCGCTGGTAGCTGCCGGTTTCGATGAGAATCGCCGCCTCTACCACGAAGATGCCATCGGGCGCGCGCGGGGCGAATTCGGCCGCCATTTCCTCTTCCTGGCGCATCACCGGCGGATGCACCAGCGCGTTGAGGCGAGCCAACTTCTCGGGATCGTCGAAAACAAGTTTGGCCAGCCGCTTCCGGTCGATCTCGCCCGCTGCACCGACGATCCCGGCGCCGAACTCGCGGATCACAGCGTCGTGCGCCTCGCCACCGGTCTCAAGCGCGCGGTGCCCCAACTCGTCGGCCTGCACCACCAGGCATCCGTAGCTTGCCAGCGCGTCGCCCACGAACGATTTGCCGCTCGCCAGGCCGCCCGTCAGGCCGACTTTCAACATAGCCCGGCCCGCCGTTCGGCGGCGGCGACCGTGTTGGCCATCAGCATCGCGATCGTCAGCGGGCCCACCCCTCCCGGAACCGGCGTATAGGCGGAGGCCTTCTCGATCACGTCGATTGGATCCACATCGCCCATCAGCACGAAGCCGCGCTTGTCGAAAGCCGCCAGCTTGTCCTCGGCATTGCGGAAAACGCGGGCGGCCAGTGCGCGATCCGTCACGCGCGTGGTGCCGACATCGATCACCACCGCGCCCGGCCGTATGAACTCGGCCGTAATCATCGCCGGCCGGCCTAGCGCGGCTACCAGAATCTCCCCTTCGCGGCACACCCCCCGCAGGTCCACGGTCTTGGAATGGCAGATGGTCACCGTGGCATGTTCATGCAGCAGCAGCAGCGCGACGGGCTTGCCCACAATGTCGCTGCGGCCCACCACCACCGCGCGCTTGCCCGCCACCGGGATGCGGTAACGCCTCAGCAATTCCAGAATTCCAGCCGGCGTGCATGGCCTCGGCCCCGGCAGCGCCGCCACCAGGTTGCCGACATTCACCGGATGGAAACCATCCACGTCTTTCTCGGGCGAAACCGCCAGCAGCACGCGTTTCGAATCCACTTGCGGCGGCAGCGGTAGTTGCACCAGAATGCCGTCCAGGTCATCGCGCGCATTCAGCGCGTCGATGACGGCCAGCAGCTCGCCCGTACTCACGCTTTCCGGCGGCCGCAGCGTCTCCGAGTGAATCCCCAGATCTCCGCAGGTCTTGACTTTATTGCGAACGTAGATTTCCGACGCCGGGTTATTTCCTACCAGCACTACGGCAAGTCCCGGGGGGCGTCCCTTGGCAGTCAGGGTCGATATGCGAGGTTTCAGCTCGGCTTTGATTTCATCGCGGACGCGATTTCCGTCGAGGATTTCGGGCATTCCCTACCAATCATAGCGTGCGGGCGTGGAGGGCGCCCCGGTCAGAAGTAGGATAGACGATCGGTTTTTTGTCGTCTATCGCGCCCTGGCGGGGGCGCGCCGCTTGGCAGACGACAAGAACCGTTCGTCCTACCAGGCCTTCCTCGGCCGCTAGAAAGTGAACCCCACCAGAACCTCGGCCTGGTTCTTGCCGCTGTTGAGAACGCCGGATAGGTTGAAGTACTCTTCCGCCCAACGCGTGAAGCGGATCTCGGGAGCCACGTGAATGACGATCGCATGGATATCCACGCCACCGCCGATCACCACCCCCATGGTCCCCTTGCTGCTGGCTGCGGGAGGGGCGGCCACCACGGTACAAACGGGGTTGGCGGTAGGGGGGCCGCAAAGGTTCTCAGTCACCGTGTTCTTTAACCCCTGCAGCGTGTCCCAGGCCACGCCCGCTTCCACATACGGCCGCACGATTTTGCTGGGGAACTTGTATTTGGCGACCAGGGGAAACTCCCAATTCCCCGACGACCCGGTACTGGTGATACCGTTGTTGGGACCCGAAAAACCGGTGTAGCTGAAATGGCGATAGATCGCGTCGAATTCGACGCTCAGGCCGAGCGGCAGCCGCACTTCCACTTCCGGTCCGAACAGGTACCGGTTGGTCGCGGTGGTCGAGCCGTTCTGCACATCGGTCAGGAAGTCCGTCAATGGCAGCCCGGCCTTGAGCCCGGCCGAAAACGGCTGAGCCAGCGCGGCCCCGCCAATCAGCAGCAATAACAATAAAGGCTTCATACATTCAGATTACGAAGAAACGGGGCGGTGCGTTTCTCTCCCCCTATCGCAAGTTCCGCTCGAAAAAGTCCACCATCATCTGGTTCAAATGTTGCTGGGATAGCCCTATCAGATCGTGCGCTTTCCGCGGATATAGCATGTATTCGAATTGCTTGCCGGCCAGTTCGAGGGCGCTCGCGAGCTGGATGGAATTCTGGAACAGTACGTTGTCATCCTCGAAGTTCTGCACCAGCATCAGCTTGCCTTTCAGGTTCGCGGCTTTCGCCGGCAGCGCCGTGTCGCGGTAGCCTTCCGGATTGTCCTTGGGCAATCCCATGTAGCGCTCGGTATAAATGGAGTCGTAATTAATCCAGTTGGTGACCGGAGCGCCGGCAAAACCGGCCTTGAAAACTCCCGGCGCGTTGAGCATGGCGTTGACGGTCATGAAGCCGCCGTAGCTCCAGCCATGAATGCCGATGCGCGCCGGGTCGGCCAGCCCGCTAGCGATCAGATGGCGCACACCGGCGACCTGGTCGGCCAACTCGATAACGCCGAGCTTGTGATAGATGGCGGTCTCAAAGTCGTGGCCGCGCCCTTCGCCGCCCCGGTTTTCGCACTGCCAGATCGCGTAGCCCTTGTGCGCCAGCACCTGGTCGATGTCGATCCCCGGCCACGCGTTATGCACCGGCATGCCCACGCCCGGCCCGCCATAAACGCTGACAATCACCGGGTACCGTTTGCCCCGTTCATAGCCGGCCGGTTTGATCAGCCGCCCGTGCAGCGTCACGCCATCCTGCGTTGTGAACGGCACGATTTCGGCGGGCAGGATCTCGTACTCGTCCAGCGCGCTGCGGTCCTGCTCCCGGTAGATGCCGAGCGCCGAGCCATCGCCCGCATGAAGGACGGCGCGCGGGGGCTCGCTGAGGCTCGACCACGTGTCCACGTAATAGCGGCCGGCCGGCCCTGTCGAGATGCTGTGGCTGCCGGGTTCCTGGGTGAGGCGGCGTTTGTTCCGGCCGTCCAGACCAACGGAATAAAGGTGCTGTTCGAGGTGATTCGGCTCATTGCAAGTATAGAAGACGCGTCCGCCGGCTTCATCCACCGCAAGAATCCCGGTGACCTCCCAAGCGCCGTTGGTGAGCGGTTGTACTTCTTTTCCATCGTTCGAATAGAGGAAGATATGGCGGTAGCCGCCGGCGCCGCGTTCGCTGGTCCAGAGGAACCGCCGGCCGTCGTCGAGAAACCGTATATCGCCTTTCAGGTTGATCCAATAAGGGTCGGACTCCTCGAAGATGGTGGCGCGCGCGCCGGTTTCGGCGTCGATGGAAAACAGCGTGTCGCGGTTCTGCACCCGGTTGAAGCGCAGCACGTAGAGCGCTCGGGAGCCGGGCATCCAGCCCGCGCGGGCGATTAAATACGAGGTGCGCGTGTCGCCCAGGTCGTACCACCGCGTGAGTCCCCCAGCCGGGGAAACCACGCCCAGACGGATGGTCGCGTTGTTGTCGCCGGCCTGCGGGTAGCGCTCCGGTTCGTAGACGGCGCGCAAACGCAGCAGGTCTTCGTGCGGGTAATTAGGCTCGGCGTGCGTGTCGAACTGCAAATAGGCGATCGATCTCGAATCCGGCGACCACCAGAAGGCCGCATTCAGATCGAGCTCCTCCGGATAGACCCAGTCGGGCGCCCCGTTGTGCAATGTGTCGGAGCCGTCCCGAGTGAGCCGGGTTTCGCGTTTGCTGGCCACGTCCACCGCGTAAAGATCCGAGCCTCTGCGGAAAGCGACGGTCTTGCCATCCGGCGACAGGCGCGCGTCCCTTTCGATGGCGGGTGTCCTCGTGATCTGATCCCACTTGCCCGTGTTCAGGTGGATTACGAAAATGTCGCTGTTGTCGACGTAGAGCAGCTCCCTGCCGCTGGCGGAAAGCTGCATGGGGCTCAAGCCGGCGCGCCGGTTGATCCAATCCGCCGGACCGTTGTCGGCCGGCGGCGTCATCGCCGAAGCGTCGATTTCATCCAGCGACAGCACCGTCCTGCTGCGTCGGGTGGCGCAATCGTATAGAGCCAGGTTATTGTTCTGGCGGATCAGAAAACTCTTGCCATCCGGCATCCACAATTCGGGCGCCGGAGCTCCACGCACTACGTGAAGGGCCTGGCCGAGCGCCTCAACCGTGACCGGCTTCTTCTGTGCCACGGCGGGGAACGCCAGCAAAACGAACAGCGCGAGCTTTCGCATAAGTGTGATTGTAACCGCAGCGCGGGGCGAAGGAGGCTCCACCGAACGGAGCCGCGACCGAAGGGAGCGGTCAGGATTCCAGCACCGAGCGGTCAGAATTCTACCGGCTGTCCCGCTCCCTTCGGTCGCGGCTCCGTTCAGTATTCCACGCCGACCAGAAACAGGCCCTTGGCCGGAGCCGTGGCGCCGGACTTCAACGGAAACCGGCTATCGGCGATGTTGCCGCGCCCGGCTTCGATCAGCGTCCCCACCAGGTTGCGCACCATGTGTTTCAAGAAGCCGCTGCCGCGCACCCGGTAAATCAGCCGGTCCTGGTCGCGCGCGAGCGCGGAGGAAAAGATAGTCCGCACCCTGGACTGGCCTTCGGCGTCGCGGTCGTCGGAGGCGGCGAACGTGCTGAAATCGTGTTCGCCCTCGAAAACGCCCGCCAGCCGCGCCATGCGGTCTTCCTCCAGCGGGTAAGGGTAATGATGCACAAAGGGCCAATCGAACGGGCCGCAAACTTCACCGCGGGCGATGCGGTATTCGTATGTCTTGGCTTTGGCGTCGAAGCGCGGGTGAAAGGCGGCGTCCACTTCTGCCACCGAGCAGACGCGAATCGCGGGAGGGAGCAGGCGGTTCATGGCGCGGCGCAAGTTGGGGAGCGGAATCGGGTTCTCGAGGCTGAACGCGGCCACCTGCTGGAGCGCGTGCACCCCGGCATCGGTGCGGCCCGAACCAGCCACGTGCACCGGCTTGCCTTCCATGCCGGAGACGATTTCCTCCAGCGTCCCTTGTATGGTGGCTAGGCCAGGCTGCACCTGCCATCCATGGAAAGGGCCGCCGTCGTAGGCGAGTGTGATCCGGATGCGGCGCATCAGCCGGGGCGGGAACCCGGCTTCACCAATCGAATCCCTTGCTGGCACAGCGGGCACTCCTCTTGGCTGTAAGCAGCCACGCTGAGCGTGGCCAGCGCCACTCGCGGCACGCCAACGTCCGCGGTGCCGCCGCTGCGGTCAATGATGGAACCGGCAGCCGCCACTGTGGCGCCCGCCTCTTGGAGAACCGCAATCACATCCTTGGTGCTGCCCCCGGTCGTGATGACGTCCTCCACCACGCACGCGATTTCTCCGGGATCGACCGAAAACCCGCGCCGTAATACCATTTTTCGGGATTCCGGATCGCGCTCGGTAAAGATGTGCCGGCAGCCCAAGGCGCGCGCCACTTCGTGGCCGATAATCAGACCGCCCAGCGCCGGCGAGACCACCACCTTGACCTCAACCGCGAGGGGTTGCAACGCGGCGGCCAGCATTTTGCCTAGTTTCTCGGCAGCCGTCGGATGCTCCAGCACCAACGCGCATTGCAGGTAGCGGTCACTATGCAAACCGCTGGTCAGGCGGAAGTGGCCCTCCAGATACGCCCCTGTGAAGCGGAACAACTCCAGGACGGACTCGGTGGCGGGGATCACAGTCGTCACTATAACATCCGCCTGGGTGGCAAGTTACTGCCGAACGGTAACTGCCAGTGACAAGATGTTGCTTTGTCTGACACATCGGTACCAATTCTCCATGTGCGGAAGCGCCCGTTCCGCATAATCGGATTGATTTCACGCTAGTTAAGGTTTGGAGTGCGAATTGCTTACTGTAGTCCCGTGACTAGGATTATACGGGCCCGAAGAGAGACGATTGACCCCACCTTAGCCGTTCCGCGAAACAGTCACCTCACCTGAAATCCCACCATAAGACCCCACAAACCCTCACAACCGTCTCTCCTCGGAGCCTGACATAGCCGTCAGGCCCGGCCCTATCGCGTGTACTATGGTTCCATGAACAAAGGGATGTTCGACATTCAGTGTCCGTGCTGCCAGGCGACCCTCAGGATCGATTCTGAAACGCGCGCCATCATTGCCCATACGCTTCCCGAGCGGCCCAAGCTGATTGAGGACCTGGCGGCCGAAGTGGTCAAGCTGAAAGGCGAAGAGTCGCGGCGCGACGAAGTCTTCCGCAAGCAGGTCGAAGCGCAGAAGTCGCACGGCAAAGTCCTCGAGAAGAAATTCGACGAGCTTTTCAAGCGCGTCAAGGAGGAACCCGATGCCCCGCCGCCCGTGCGCGACATCGATCTGGATTAGCGAGGTGGGCTGACGCCTCGTCCGCGCGCGACCCCCTGGCCGCGCTCCTGGCCGCACTGTCGACCCTCCCATATCGGCTGAAAAGCACCACCAACCCGCCATCCCTCGCGCACCGGTCTCCGGGAAACGTGATAACCTTCTGGTTCCCAGGAACAAACATATGCGGAAATTGATACTTCTCTTCGCGATTTTGCGCGGCGCGACGGCACTTCTGTACGCGCAGGCCGCGCCGCCGGCTGCGCCACAGACCGCCGCTCCGCAGCCTCCGCCAGCGGCCGCTGCGCCGCACGCGCAGGCAGCGGCCGGTTACAACTGCGAGCCGGCAAATCCCAACGCCACGCCGGAGGCTCGCGCGCTGCTGAAGACCCTCTGCGCGGTTTCCGGCAAGGGCATTCTCTCCGGCCAGCACAACTACCCCAACCAGCGCGACCTGGACACGGAGAAGGTCCATGCCCTCACTGGCAAGTACCCCGCCATTTGGGGTTCGGATTTCGGGTTCACCGACGCAGAGGACAAGGATTCCATCGTCCATCGCGACCTGATGATCGCGGAGGCCAAGAAGCAGGCCGCGGCCGGCTCCATCGTCTACCTGTGCTGGCATATGCTGCGGCCCACCGAGGATGAACCGGGCAAGCCGGGCGCAAGCTGGAAGGGGAGCGTGCAGGCCCGCCTCACCGACGATCAATGGGCCGAGCTGATCACGCCTGACACCCCGCTCCACAAGCGCTGGGAGAAATACATGGATATCGCGGCCGGCTATCTCAAGCAGTTGCAGGACGCCCACATTCCGGTCCTGTGGCGGCCCATGCACGAGAACAACGGCGGCTTTTTCTGGTGGGGCGGCCGGCCGGGACTGGGCGGCACGGCGCAGCTCTACCGCGAGGTTTACGCCCGCATGGTTTACGTCCATCACCTGGATAACCTGATCTGGGTGTGGAATCAGAACGGCCCCGCTCCGATGGGCGAGTTCGTCAACTTCTTCCCGGGCCAGCAATATGTCGATGTGGTCAGCTATGACAACTATCGCGACTTGAGCGACCGGTATTATTACGAGATGTTGGCGCTGGCCGAAGGCAAGCCGATCGCACTCGGCGAAGTTGGCGTTCCGCCTTCCGCGGAAGTGTTGAAGGCCCAACCCAGGTGGGCCTGGTTCATGGTGTGGGCCGGCATGATCAACGACCGCATCCTGCCCGGTTACGCTAACCCCTACTTCATCAATCGAGGCGATCCGCTGCCGAGCAACTAGGCTTCTGACCGTGCGATGCAAGTGCGTTGGCTGATCCGGCGGTCGGGTGACAATCGAGCCGGCGAGGGTCAGAGGTAGGACGGACGATTGGTTTTTGTCGTCTGTTGGGATGGGCCGCGGGCCCGTGGAATCCCATGAGAAACTCCGGTAACGCCGGCGATCTTGTTGCCGGTGATTTGCCGGGATTCCAGGACCGTCGAGGCGGTTTTTCGACCCTGTCAAGCGGCAGGCCTGCCCAGCCGCGACAGACGACGAGAAACGATCGTCTATCCTACCCGCGCCACCGCTCCCCCGTCAGGAGGGTCAGCTCATTTTCCGCAGCGCGCGGAAAACGCCGGACAACATCAGAAGTTCGGATTCTCGGCTCTGCCGGTTTGACAGCCCCCGTGCCCGGGGAACTATTCGCTGTCGCTGGTGGTGACTTCCTTCTCGGGGTCGCCCGGCAAGCCCCGTTCCGCCAGCAGCAGCCGGCGCAGCGTGCGCAGGTTGTTCAGAAGGCGACGGCTGGCCGTGATGTGCATGTTGAGCTTGGCCAGGCTGTAGTTCACCAGCAGGAGAGCCTCTTTACGGCGCTCCGCGCTTTCTCGCTCGGCCAGCGCGATCTCGGCTTCCACCTCGCGCCTGGCCTCATCCAGAGCCTCGGCCAGCAAGGCCACGTACTCGTGAGAGCTCTCGATATTATCGAACGGCGTTTCCGGCTGATAACTCACTCGCCACGCCTTTCCGGTCGCCAAGCCGGAAAGCCTGGCAAACTTGACTCATTGTCGCATAAACGGAAGCAACCGCGTAGCCTGGTGTTGACTATTCCAACGCCAGGGCGACCAGCGTGGGGCTGAGGATTTCCTCCCCGGCCAGTTGTTGCAGGAACGGCATTTCGAGCGCATCAACGTCCAGTTCCACGGCGCACGCCGCGATTTCCTCCTCCGTAGCGCCTGGAAAGCACAGTTCGCAGACCCCCACCCCGCCTCCAGACCGGATCGCCGGCCCGAACGTCCGGCAGGTCAGCGGCCGCCATTGGTAGAGATCGCATGTTCCGGTGGCCGGGTCGAGCACCGGGCACGGCTCGTCATCGTCCGCCGCCTCGGCGAGCACCCGATTCGCGGTGTCGCCGGGATAGTCGCGCCGCAACCGTATGGCCGCCTCGATAGCGCGGGCGCGAACGCGCGCGGCGCGCGCCGGGTCGCGTATCTCCAACTCCGCCAACCCGTGGCGCAGGCGCTCAGCGTCCAAGGTGCTGATTTCGAAGGCGCCCAGGCAGCACTCCGAACACCCTGGGCGGCACTTGAGCCACGCCCCGGCTTTGCCGGCGGCTTCCGCCACCGCTAGATCGACGATCTGAACCAGTTTTGTTGAATCCGCCACTCCTTATTAGGATACCGGACGGCGCGGCTGGGTCTATTAGCCCGGGGAACCAGCCGCCCTGTCGCTGCGTACAAACAGGAGAGGTTCACGCGAATGCGGTTTCTGTTGTGGTGTCTCCTGCTGGTGCTGTGCTGGCCGCTGGCGCTGGCCGCGCTGGTGCTTTACCCGCTGGTGTGGTTGCTGCTGCTGCCGTTCCGCGTGGTCGGAATCGCGGTGGAAGGCGCCCTGTCGCTGGTCTGGGCTGTAATCACGCTTCCGGCGCGGCTGCTGCGCGCCATCTGAAGCCTTGTGCCAAGCCACTCTAGTTGGTCAGTTGGGCTTCGACTCCGGTGTGCAATCCCGGTGGAAAATTGCGGCCCTGGGTGCGGAACTCGTAACGCTCGATGGCGACGGCGGCGCCTCTCTCGTTGCTGCGGACCACGCATCCGTAGATCATGAGCTTCATCGGGCAGTTGTCGTTGAGCAGGACCGGCCAAGTCATCGAAAGTTCGACCGGCATCCCGGTGGTGAGCATGCTCTCCGTCGAAAACCACACTCCACCGCTGGAGATGTTCATCGTCTTACCGTTTCCGGTCTCGGCAATCCGCTGACCGTAAAGCATCTTGTATCGAACATCCTGTTCGATCTGGAAACGCCGCTTGTTGCGTCTTTCGCGTTCGCTACTTCGCAATAAACTGTCGTCCTGTATCTCGATCACCGGCCACCGCCTTCTCTTCGTGAAGGTAACCCGTTTAGGATCAATCGCTCAAGATGTCTTTGGTTAGGCGGATGGCGTTAACCGGGAGACCCTAAGTTAATCATTACCGATGACCTATCTCCGGCCATTTGTGAGCATTAGGGTCATACCCCCGAACTTTGGTACTGGGAATTTGGTTTGCCCGCGGACCCCCGCAAATGTGCAGAAAATAATTTCAAAAATAACTTCAGAAAGTACTAGACAAAGAGGTCCTAAATTGCTATTATCGATCTAACACAGACAGCATCCCTGGCGGCGAGTCCCCTCCCGCCGCCAACCCTCTGAGTGCAAGGCCCCGAGATACCCAGCTCGGGGCCTTTTAATTTTGTCCGGCCGAATCGGCCACCTCCCACAGCCTCTTTTCCACACTGCGTTGCAAACTCCAACATTGATACGGCAATGCGTGCCCAAAACCAGTACCCCTGGGACCCAAACTTCGCTCGAGGGGCCGGTTTCCCACAATAATCTTCACTTCCTTCGTAGACAAACAGGTCCGAAATGGTTACTATAGGATCAATTACAGACAGCATCCTTGGCGGCGAGTCCCCTCCCGCCGCCACTCTCTGAGTGCAAGGCCTCAAGTTACCCAACTTGAGGCCTTTATCATTTTTGGGGGATGCCGCGCCGCTTCCGTGCCCGCCTAGAACAGCCGGTCCTGTTTCTTCAGGTTGCCGAATGTGCCGACATTGGCAAGCGCGAACGAGAACATGAGCTGGCTTTCGTCGCGGATGCCTGCATTATAACGGCGATATTCCACGTTGAACCCGCAGCAATCGGTGTTATACGTGACCAGCGTGGTGGTGTATTCGACCTTGGCCAGGCGATAGTCGTAAACGGCTTCCACGCCGGCGTTCCAGCCGCGGTTGTTGGGATCGCCGTACTGCACGCGGGCCCGGTACTGGTTGGCGTAGGGAACCAACAACGGATTGGTGTGCACTTCATAGTCGCCGGCTGAAAAGAAGTATTTTCGCCAATGGTAGTCCACGGCGAAACCGCTATCGACGATGGAGTGGACGCGGGGATCGTAATCGGCCTGCCAGTTCACTCCCAGGCCGCCGATCGGGCTGGCACGGACCATCGAAACCACCGGAGAGCTGCTGCGTGGGCCCAGCACGAATGCATAAGCGCTGAGATCGGCGGTGGCGGCGAACACGTTCGACTGGCCGTTCACGAGCGCCCCGCCGAAGGTCGGATCGAAATACTGCTTTTCCTTCAGTTCCCAGGTCAAGATCTCCCTGACGGAATCGCCGCGCTTGGCGTAGAGGCGGTTAGCGAGCGAAAACTCCAGCTCGTTGGTGTCGCTCAGCAGGTCCGTTTCGTCGAAGCGGACCACGCGGTCGAAGTCGCTGCCAATGCCGGTTACGTAGCGGTAGGTCGCACGCGGTTCGATGACGTGCTTCAATTTGTCGCCGAAGATGGTCTTCTTATCGAAGACGCGCTCGAGCGAGGGGCAAATCAGGTCGAGCGAAAAATCCCGCGCGCTGGTCACCAGCTTGCCGCCCATCACCTGGTAGGCGACAAAACCCACCTGCTGCGAGACCGCCGCGTTCGGCGTCTGGCTCTCCCCATAGACCGCCTCATCGAAGCCCGCGCTCGGCACCAGATCGAAGTGCCAGATGTGCAAAGCGCTGGTGATGTGCGGCGAAAGCTCCAGGCGCGGCGTGAACTGCTCGGTTTGGAACGTTTCGTAGAGCGTGTTCCCCTGCGGGCCACCCAGGTTCAGGGTGGAATTGTTGAAGAGGGGCTCCGAGCGCGAGAGCAGACCGGCGGCTGAATAGAAAGAAAACCAAATCGGCAGGTTCTTCCAGATCGCGTGGTCGCGGCCGTCCACCTCCACATCCGGCAGCTTGTGGATCAGAACGGCATTGGTCAACGCCGGCGTTTGCCCATTGGCCTCGGTCAGCGGCACTTCGGTGCTCTGAAAATTCTCCAGCCGCGCCGCGACGATGTCGATCCTGAAGCTGGAAAAGTCCTTGCCCACGCTCCCGACGGAATGAACTTCCGAGCCGATGGCTTCGTTGAAAGATCCCGACCATTCCTGACGGAAGTCGAAGGAGCTGACATAGTTGACATTGGCCATGCCGGTCCAGCCGTGGCCCATGTCCAGGTGGCCAAGCGCATATATGTTGAAGCCGGAGTAGTGCTCACCCGGACTGGTGCCTGGGATAACGCCGGTGCGATCCTGCACGCCGTAAACGATGACATCGAAATCCGTGCCCTCACGCGGCTTGCCGCGAAAGTCCAGGTGGTGCGCGAAGGCGGCGGTGTTGTAATCGAAGAAACGATAGGCTACGTCGAAGCTGCGGTCGATGGCCCAGAAGTAGCCCAGACCCACCATCGGGCCGCGCTGCGAATGCGCCACCAGATTGGGCATGAGGAAACCGCTGCGGCGCGGCCGTTTTTCGAGCGAGTGGTAGAAGTAGGGCGTATAGAAGAGCGGCATCTTGCGGAGTAAAAAGGTGCTCCGATAGGCCAGCGCGCGATCTCCGGGAATGATGTCGAATTTCGGCCCGCGCATCTTCCACCACGGACGCGGCATCTTGCAGTTGGTGATCCAGCCGTCATACAGAAGGTATTTGTCGCCCAGACGCTCGGCCCATTTGCCTTCGAAATGAAATGGGCTGTTGCCGCTCAGGATGCCGCGGCGCACCACCGTCTTGGGCATGGATTCGCCGCGCACGTTGTAGAACTTCCCCTTCTGATCGTCGGTGTTGTACTCCATGCGGTCGCACCAGATCTGGTCGTTCTTCTCGAAGCTGTGGTAATAAACGTTGCCAACCGCGACCACCTCGTGCGTGTCTTCGTTGAATTCCATTTCGTCGGCTTGCGCCATCAGCGCCTTGCCTTCCAGTTGCACGCTGCCGCGGCCCTTCTTAATGGGGCCGTCCGACTCCTGATAGACGGCCCAAAAAACCCACTGGTTGAGTTCGAGAGTCTTGTGATCGGGAAGCTTCGGCGGGGCAACGGGCGCGGTGCTGGCGCCGGTTTGCGGAGCGGATGCGGCATTGCCGGCTGGCACGGAAGCAGTCGGAGCAGCGGCGTTCTGCTGGGCGCTCGCCGCGCCGGCTAACGCCAGCCAAGCCAATGCAGTAACCAGAAAAACGCAGGTAACGCTATACGATTTTCCGTGACAAGCCTGGCCTGTTGTGCTAAGAAAGGGATGAGAGCTGGGCGAAAAGGGCCTCAACCACAGACGGTACCACAGAATGCCGTCTTAGGTTCCGGGCGATTCGCTCACAGTGTGAAGACCATGACTTGTAGTTACTGCGGGACACCACTCGAGGAAGACGAACAGCGCTGTGGCCGTTGCGGACGCAAGGACGACGACCGGCTGACCGGCGGATTGACTCTGGTAACCGAAGGCGCCCTGGCGTTTGCACCGAGGCAGATGCCGCAAGTGCGTCCGGTGCGTCCTCCGGTGTCGCGTCCGACTCGAGATCTGGGTCGCGCCATGCAGGCTTCGCTGTTTCCCGATAAGCTGACATCCACCGTAATTCCCATCGCGCCGGCTCGGCCGAAGACGACGGCGCGGAAGCCCAGGACCAAAACCGGCACGCGTGCGCCGGAAGGGCAGGGAACGCTGGAGTTCCTGGAGGCAGCTCCTTCCAAGCCGCGCACGCTTGGCACTACGGTCGAGGCCAGGATTTATTGTGATGCGCCAGTGGCGAATCCATTGCACCGCGCGATAGCGGCTGCGCTGGATTGGGCCATGGTGCTGATTGCCTACGGCTGTTTTCTGCTCGCGTTTCGCCTCCTCGGCGGTCAGGTCGTCTTGAACAAAACCAACCTGCTGGTCTTCGGTGCGGCGCTGCTGCTGATCGGCTTCACTTACGGCGTACTGCCCGCGCTGGCCGGCACCGAATCGCCGGGCATGCGGTGGACGCGGCTTCGGCTCACCACGTTCGACGGTTTGCCCTTGGAGCCACGCCACCGCCTGCTGCGCATGCTGGGTTCGTGTCTTAGTGTGTGCACCGCGGTGGGGTTGTTGTGGTCGCTGGTGGATGAGGAAAGCCTCGCCTGGCAAGACCACATTTCCGGCACTTTCCCCACCCTGGCCATGGATCGATAGATCGATCGGGCGGGCTGGCAGAGCTTGCTCGAAAGCGCCAGGGGCGTGTGAGCCACCGATAAACGCAGATGAACACAGATTAAAAAGAACCGGCTTATCCGTGTTCATTCCTGGGCCATAACGTTTTGTTGTTTTTCTTTAGGGCAAGCTGAAGAGGCTGCTGAAAAAGTTCGGAAAAACATTTTTTTGGGCCGCGGATGAACACGGATAAACCAATCCTTTTCAATCTGTGTTTATCCGTGGCCATGATGCTTTTAGTTAGTGTTTTTCAGCAAGCTGCAGCGTGCCCTACCTCGGTTTCGCCCCGGTAGCCAGGACGCTTTCGAAATACGGGGCTTCGGTTTCCCGGTGGACAATCGCGGTCTCCACGTCGCGGAAGCCGGCGTGTTTCAGGAAGCGTTCGAGATCGAGTTCGGTAAACCCCAGCCAAAGGTCCGCATACATCTCGCGTGCCTCCTCAACGTGATGCCGGTTCAAGTCGAGGATAGCGGCGCGGCCGCCCGGCTTGAGGATGCGCCACGCTTCGGCAATGGCGCGCTCGGGATGCGCAGCATGGTGGAGTGCCTGGCTAAGGAAAGCCACGTCCACCGTGCCGGTGCGTATGGGCACGTCCTCCAAATCGCCCAGGCGGTATTCCAGGTTGGCGATGCCGTTCTTGCGCGCCAGTGCGGCGCCGAATTCGACCATCTTCGGCGAGTTGTCGATGGCGATTACGCGCCGGGCTCGCTGCGCCATGAGCTGCGCGATGGTGCCTTCGCCCGCTCCTAAATCGGCGATGACCAGCGGCGGCATCAGGCTGAGCAGCGCTTCGGCGATTCCTTGCCAGGAGCGGCCGGGTACGTACTGGCGGCCGAATTTGCCGGCCAGTTCGTCGAAATAACGCCGCATCTTATCCTGCCGTTTGTGCAACACCAGCCGGAGTGCGGCACGGTCCTGGACGGCTTCGGGGATCTCGGCGGCGGCTTGGCGCAGGATGGCCACCAGGCCGGCCGGGGCGTCCAGTTTGTAGAACGCGTTCTTGCCGGTGCGGCGGTCGGCCACCAGGCCGGCCTGTTTCAATTGCGCCAGGTGGGTGGAAACCTGGCTTTGCGGCTTGCCGACGATGTCTTGCAGCTCGGCCACGGAAAGCTCTTCCTGCTCCAGCAGCAGAAGCAGGCGCAGCCGGCCGGGGTCGGCGGCCAGGCGCAGCGATTTCAGGATTGACGGCATACAACGGAATCGTCTAATATCAATGTATCAAGATTTCTTGATACGAGGTATTGAATGAGTACTGCCACACTGAACCAGACCGCCGCTGCCAACAAAGTCGCCGACCTGTCGCTGGCCGAATGGGGCCGCAAGGAGATCTCCATCGCCGAGCAGGAGATGCCGGGCCTGATGGCCATCCGGCGGAAGTACGCGAAAGACACGCCGCTGGCCGACGTGCGCATCACCGGCTCGCTGCACATGACCATCCAGACCGCCGTGCTGATCGAGACGCTGGTGGATCTGGGCGCCACGGTGCGCTGGGCGAGCTGCAACATTTTTTCGACGCAGGATCATGCCGCGGCTGCCATCGCGGCGGCCGGCGTTCCGGTGTTTGCCTGGAAGGGCGAGTCGCTGGAGGACTATTGGTGGTGTACCTACATGGCGCTTAGCCACGCGGGCGGCAAAGGGCCGCAGTTGATCGTGGACGATGGCGGCGACGCCACGCTGCTCATTCACAAAGGCTATGAACTCGAGAACGGCAGCGACTGGGTGAACACCGCCTCGGGCAGCCACGAGGAAGAGGTCATCAAGAACCTGCTGAAAGAGGTTCACGGCGAAAATGCGCGGCACTGGCACGAGATCGTCGCCGAGTGGCGCGGCGTTTCCGAAGAGACCACCACCGGCGTGCACCGGCTTTACAAGATGCAGGAAGTTGGCCAACTGCTGGTGCCGGCGATCAACGTGAACGATTCGGTGACCAAGTCGAAGTTCGACAATCTGTATGGCTGCCGCGAATCGCTGGCGGACGGCATCAAGCGCGCCACCGACGTCATGGTGGCCGGCAAGATCGCGGTGGTGTGCGGCTACGGCGACGTGGGCAAAGGCTCGGCGCACTCGCTGCGAGGCATGGGCGCGCGCGTGGTGGTAACCGAGATCGACCCCATCAACGCGTTGCAGGCCGCTATGGAAGGCTTCGAAGTGACCACCATCGAGGACACCCTGGGCCGCGGCGATATTTACGTGACCTGCACCGGCAATTGCGACATCGTCACTCTGGAGCACATGAGCAAGATGAAGGACCAGGCCATCGTGTGCAACATCGGACACTTCGATAACGAGATTCAGGTGGACCGGCTGAACGGCTCCGGCGCGCAACGGACCAATATCAAGCCGCAGGTGGACATGTACACCTTCCCCAGCGGCAACAGTATTTTCCTGCTGGCCGAGGGCCGGCTGGTCAACCTGGGCTGCGCCACGGGGCACCCCAGCTTCGTGATGAGCAACAGCTTTGCCAACCAGACGCTGGCGCAGCTCGACCTGTGGAAGAACCGCGATTCCTATAAGCCCGGCGTCTACACGCTGCCCAAGAAACTGGATGAAGAGGTGGCGCGGCTGCACCTGGAAAAGATCGGCGTCAAGCTCACCACGCTGACTCCGAAGCAGGCCGAGTATCTGGGCGTGGCGCCCGAGGGACCGTATAAACCGGAGCATTACCGCTATTAAGGCGGTGCGGCTCCGCATGGTAAATTAGATTGACAATCACCGCAGGAGAACAACCTTGTCAGACAATCAACGAAACCTGTTTACGTCGGAATCGGTGACCGAGGGCCACCCCGACAAAATCGCCGATCAAATTTCGGATGCCGTTTTGGACGCCGTTCTGGCGGAAGATCCCACCGGGCGGGTGGCGTGCGAGGTCCTGGTGACCACGGGCACCTGCATCGTGGCGGGCGAGATCACCACCAAGACTTACGTCGATGTGCAGCGCATCGCGCGCAGCACCATCGATTACGTGGGCTACAACGACGCCACTTACGGCTTCGATGCCCACACCTGCGGCGTGCTCAACCTGATTCAATCGCAATCGCCGGACATTTCGATGGGCGTGGATACGGGCGGCGCGGGCGACCAGGGGATGATGTTCGGCTACGCTTGCGACGAAACCGCCGAGCTGATGCCGTTGCCGATCATGATGGCGCACAAGCTGGTGCAACGCCTTTCCCAGGTGCGGCGCCAGGGCGTGCTGGACTTCCTGCGGCCGGATGGCAAGAGCCAGGTCAGCGTGGAATACGTGGGCGGCGTGCCGAAGCGCATCGAAGCTGTGGTCATATCCACCCAGCACAGCGCGGACGTTTCGATTGAGGAATTGCGCCGCGAAGTAAAGAAGCACATCATCGATCCGGTGGTTCCCTCCGGGATGGTGGATTCGCAGACGAAGTATCACATCAACCCGACCGGGCGTTTCGTGGTCGGCGGACCGCACGGCGATACGGGCTTGACGGGCCGCAAGATCATCGTCGATACCTACGGCGGCATGGGCCGGCACGGCGGCGGCGCGTTCTCCGGCAAGGACCCGACCAAGGTAGACCGCTCGGCGTGCTACATGGCGCGCTACATCGCCAAGAACCTGGTGGCCTCGAAGCTGGCCACGCGCGTGGAAGTGCAGCTTGCCTACGCCATTGGCGTGGCGGAGCCGGTTTCGGTGAACGTGAATACGTTCGGCACCGGCGCGATAGCGGACGACCGGTTTACCGAACTGGTGCGCGAGAATTTCTCGCTGACGCCGCGCGGCATCATCGAGACCCTCAACCTGCGCCGCCCGATCTATCGCCAGACCGCGGCGTTCGGCCATTTCGGCCGCACCGAGGAAGGTTTCACCTGGGAAGTGGCGGACAAGGCCGAAGCGCTGAAGGAATCGGCAGCGGCAGTTCACGCGGTGACGCGGTAAAGGTGGGGCAGGTCTTGACCTGCCAACGCCCGCTTGCGGGCGAGTTGTTTTACAGGTTCCAGCAGCGGGCCGAGCATGTGCCCGGCCCTACAGATTCGCTCGCGCCGGCACGAACACGATGCGCGCCGGGGTCGCGGCCGTATCTACCAGCCAGACCGGACCGGGGGCGGCTTCGGTCAAGCGAAAGAACCTCCCCATGCGCGCCACTCCGGTGACAGCGCAGGAGCACTCGATCGCAGTCGGCTCAGTCAGCATTGGCAGATCGAAACCGGCAAGATCGAAAACCCAGACTGACTTACTGCCACGCGCGGCGGCCAAGACCAGCTTGCCATCGGCGGAAAACACCAAGCCGGCGGGATCGGCAAAACCAGGCGCCGCGATAAACAGCCTTTGGGCTAATGACACGTCCGGAAAGACCCCCAGCGATGGGCCCGCTCCGTCCAAGGCTGCGGCGGCGTGGGTGCCGGGCGCAAACGCAACAAAGACAGAACGCACGCGTTCCATCAGCACACTGTCCGATCCAGACGAGCCCAAAAGGCGGACGCGACCCTCGCTGGCCACGAGCAGCCAGGCCCCATCGTCGCTCACCGCCATGGATTCCGGCGCGGCGCTGGCCGGCTTGCGCCCCGGTTCTGCTTGAGACAAACCGAGGTTGGCGGCAAACGCCGCGAGCGGAGCGTTCGGCAAACCGGTGAAGACCTGTACACGGCCTGCGGCATAGACCGCGGCAGCTACGCCGGACGGGCTGTACTCCACGCGTGCCGGCCCCTGCGGAAGCCCGTTCCACTGGACCTCGGTGGCGCTCTGGCCGCTCAGACGAAACAAGTGCAACGTCCCATCGCTGGCCGTGACGATGGCCGAATCGAGTTGTGGCGATACCACGGCAGCGCTAGCCGCAAGCCCCAGGTCAAGCGCTCCGCCCAGCGTGGCACCGCCCGGTAAGCCGGCAACGACCCGCAGGGCCGCGCCGTCGAAGACGTATCCGGCAACCGGGCCGGAAACCTGCCCCGGTTGCCCGTGGATCGTCAGCGCGGGCAAGAGCACCAGTATTGCGGTCACTCGTTTCAAAATCGCCATAGCCATCTTCCAAGACCGCAAAGGGCTCTCCTTGTATAAGTGCTGCGTGCGCCCGGATCTTCTCACCCGGGGAAATGCCGACGTATTTACCCAAGCCCCGCCAACTCCTTGGCCGCCAGGAACACGTCCAGCAACATCTTCTCCGTCAGCTTGCCGGTGGAGGTGTTCTGTTGGCTCGGATGATAGGAGCTCAGCAGGATGGGCAGCCCCGCGCCGGTGCGGAATTGGCGGTTGTGGCCGAACACGAAAGCGGAGCGGCTGGTTATGATACCGCGCGCTTTGAGCAGGTCCAAGTAGTTATCGAAGGCGATCTTGCCCAGCGCCACCACCACCCGCAACTGCCTGAGCAACTCCAGCTCGCGCTCCAGATAAGGCCGGCAGTTGCGGATCTCCTCCGGCGTGGGCTTGTTATCGGGCGGAGCGCACCGCGCCGAGGCAGTGATGTAGACGCCACCGAGTCGCAGGCCGTCATTGCGGGATACGCTGGCGGGTTGGGATGCGAGACCGGTCTGGTACAGGGCGCGGTAGAGCCAGTCTCCGGAACGGTCGCCAGTGAACATACGGCCGGTACGATTGGCGCCGTGGGCGGCAGGGGCCAGTCCCAGGATGAGGATGCGCGCAGTTGGGTCGCCGAAGGCGGGGACTGGTTTGCCCCAGTACTCCTGATCGCGATAGGCGCGCCGTTTGATCTCCGCGATGTGCGCGCAGTGCGCCAGCAGTCGCGGGCACCGCCGGCAGTGCACGATTTCATCCTGCAAGATGTCGAGCATAACGGGATCGCTTCGGGCGGCGTCTAAAGAGCAGGGGCACATTCGTCGAATATTGAGTTAGCGTCATTTGACCCCATGTCATGCGAGCGAAAACGCTTGACGAACCCCGGTCTTACAGCGGACAATCGAGTAGTCCGGCTGCTCCGTCCGGATCACTCGCTGCTCTGGCGCTCTCACGATTCGTTTCTTCGCGCGCAGTTCTACTATGAAACAGCAATATTCGTGTTCACGCCGCCGGTCGATCGAAGCGGCATTTCTATTGTGCTTCATTTCCAGCCTGGGTTTCGCAACCACCAGCAACAGCACTACGGCGACTTCGCCCAGGCGACGCACGCCGGCGCGCCATGCCGCGGCAACCCCGCATGCGGCAGTTGTGCGGCACGCCGCACCGCGTCGGGCGCCGAGCGCTGGCGGAGTGGTGATCGCCGGCGGCCCCTGGGATATTCCGACATTCGCGGATTCGACCGAAGGCGACCGGGTGGATGGGGAAGACATGACGGTGCGGCGCGCGGCGGTGGAGGCGCTGGGCTCGTACAACGGCTCGGTGGTGGCCGTCGATCCGACCTCCGGCCGGATTCTCGCCATGGTGAACCAGAGGATCGCGCTGGGCGAAGGCTTTCAGCCGTGCTCCACCATAAAAGTCGCGGTGGCGCTGGCCGGCCTGAGCGAGAAGATCATACAGCCCACCGCCCGCTACCGGCTCGGCGGGATGCGGGTGGACCTGACCTATTCGCTGGCCCATTCCTACAACTACTATTTCGCCACGTTGGGCGAGAAGCTGGGCTTCGAGAAGGTGACCTACTACGCGCACTTATTCGGTTACGGCGAAAAGGCCGGCCTGAATATCCCTGGCGAACAGCCCGGGTACTTTCCCGTGGCGCCTCCCAAGAATGGGGGGGTCGGAATGCTGACCAGCTTCGGCGAGGAAATCCGGCAGACGCCGCTGCAACTGGCCGCGTTGATGGCGGCCGTCGCCAATGGCGGCACGCTCTATTATTTGCAGTATCCGCAGTCGCAGACCGAAGCGCGCAGCTTCGTGCCGCGGGTGAAACGGCAACTGGATATAGGTTCATTGATTCCGATGGTCACACCGGGAATGCGCGGAGCGGTGGAATTTGGAACCGCGCACCGGGCCAGGGAAGACGGGCCGATTGCAGGCAAGACCGGAACGTGCACCGAGACCCACACTCACCTGGGCTGGTTCGGTTCGTTCAACGAGATGGGCGGTAAGAAACTGGTGGTGGTGGTGCTCCTCACCGGCGGACGCCCCGCGATCGGGCCGCTGGCGGCCGGCATCGCCGGCGATATCTATAAGCTCCTGGGCCAGGCCAACTACTTCACCAGCGAGTTCCCCATCACGCCGGCCAACCTGGTAGCGAGCCAAATCTGCTGCGCGAAATAAGCCGTGGCGCGGGCCGTCCGGCCTGCAGAGCCGAGAGTCTTCTCGGCTTTTCCTGGCGCGCTTGACTGAGATTTTGACTTCAGTGACTCATTTCTCATGCCGCGATGGACTTCATGAGAAGTTCGCAGCTCTTTCTGAGACGTGTCCCAAAGAAGAGTCGAGATGACTCTCGACTCAGCAGGCCTGACGGCCCGCGCCACGACTGGTAGTGGGCGGCACGCTAACTTTTCCCGCCGCGAAATAAGCGAACATAGAAGTTTATGCCAGAGAAGATGCGGCCGGCCCGTGGCCTGCCCTATGGGGCTGTTGCGCTCGCCCTTATAACAGTTTTCCTCCAGGGCTGCACAGCCAAAGGCGAGAGGAGCGGACCGGCCGGCGCGCCGCCGCTGGTCAGCGTGATGGAAGTCCAGCCGCGCTCGGTGGCCCTCTTTTCCGATTTCGCCGCGCAAACTTACGCACGCAACATGGTGGACGTGCGTAGCCGTGTGACGGGCTATGTCGACCGCTGGCTCTTCCAGCCGGGCGCGGAGGTCGCGGCCGGCGAGGTTCTGTACGTGCTCGATCTGCGGCCCTTTGAAGCGGCGGTGGAGCAGGCGCGCGGCAACCTGCAGCAGAGCGAAGCCGACCTCGATTTCGCCCGCAAGCAGGTTTCACTGTTGCAGGCGCAGGCGAACCTGGCTTCGGCGGAGGCGAGTCTGGTAAAGGCGCAGCAAGACGACGATCGTCTGAAGCCGCTGGTTGCGGCCGATGCCGCTTCGCAACAGGACCTTGACGCCGCGGTGGCCGCGTTGCGCGCCGCCGAAGAGACGGTGAAGGCGAACAAGGCCAACGTGGAGCAGACGGCGCTCACCACGCGAACCCAGATCGCTTCCACCGAAGGGCGCGTGGAATCGAACAAGGGTGCGTTAAGAACCGACGAACTGAATCTCGAATACGCCACGATTCGCGCGCCCATCGGCGGCCGCATCGGCGACTCGCTGGTTCCGGTGGGCGGCCTGGTGACGCCCACGGCAGCGCAACCGCTCTCGACCATCGTTCCGCTCGATCCAATCTGGGTCCGCTTCCAGGTCACCGAATCGGAATACCTCGCCTGGGCCAAGCGCGGGCAGAGAACGCCAGCCGGGGAACTGACGCTGATTCTCGCCGATGGTAGCGAGTTCCCCGCCAAGGGGCGCGTCACCGACACGCTGAACCAGGTAGATCCGAAGACCGGCACGCTGGAACTGCAAGCCAGCTTCCCCAATCCCCGGCATACCTTGCTGCCGGGGGAGTTCGGCCGCATACGCGTGCAGGTGGACGAACGCAAAGACGCCATCGTGATCCCGCAGAAGGCGGTCCAGCAGATCCAAAGCATGCAGACCGTGTACACGGTGGGCGCGGACAACAAGGCGTCGATGCGCCCGATCGTCACGGGCAGCCGTACCGGCGAGTTCTGGATCGTCGAGCAGGGCCTTAAGCCCGGCGACCGCATCGTCGTGGAAGGGCTGTTGAAGGTGCGGCCCGGCGCAGCCGTCGAGCCGCAGCCGTACGACGATCGGAAGCCGGGGAACTGAGCCGTGGCGCGATTCTTTATCAATCATCCCGTCTTCGCGATGGTGATTGCCATCGTGATGGTGATCCTGGGCGCGGTGGCCATCCCCAATCTTCCCGTGGCGGCGTATCCGGAAGTGGTGCCGCCGGTGGTCCAGATCACGACCAACTTCCTTGGCGGCAACGCGCAGGACCTCGAGAAAACGGTGGCGCAGCCCATCGAAGAACAGCTCGTCGGTCTCGACGGCATCATCTACTACCTTTCCACCAGCGCCAACGATGGCACGCTGAACATTCAGGTGACCTTCAAGCTGGGCACCAATCCGGACATCGCTACCGTGCAAACGCAGAACCGCGTCAGCATCGCCATGCCGCGGCTGCCTCCCGAGGTGCAACAGCAGGGCGTGACGGTCAAGAAAGTGTCGAGTGCCTTCCTGCTGGCCATCAGCCTGGTGTCCAAGGACAACCGCTACGATTCGTTGTTCCTCACCAACTACGCGCAAATCAACCTGGTGAACCAGATCGGCAATCTGGAGGGGGTGGGCGAATCGCGCCTGGGCTCGAACCAGGTTTACTCGATGCGGGTCTGGGTGAATCCGGATAAGATGGCCAAACTCGGCGTCACCGCGACCGACGTCAGCACCGCTATCCAGGCGCAGAACCGGCAGAATCCGGCCGGCGCCTTCGGACAACCGCCGGCCTCGCCAGGGACCGATTTCCAGTACTCGGTGAACGCGCCCGGCCGCCTGGTGGACCCCAAGCAGTTCGAGGACATCGTGCTGCGCGCGCAGCCCAACGCCTCCCTGCTCCGCCTCGGCGACATCGGCCACGTGCTGCTTGGCGCGCAGACCTACACCGGATTCAACCGCGTGGACGGCCGCTCCGCGGGCAACATGATCGTCTACCTGTCGCCGGGAGCCAATGCCGTCCAGACAGCGGCCCGCGTGCGCCGCTACCTGAACCAGATCAAGGCCGGCTTTCCCGCCGGCATGGATTACATCGTCTCCTACGATTCCACTATGTTCGTCAACGCAGCCATCAAGGACGTGATGACCACCTTGTTCGAGGCTATCGGGTTGGTGATTCTGGTGGTGTTTATTTTTCTGCAAAGCTGGCGCGCCACGCTGATCCCGCTGCTCACGGTTCCTGTAGCCGTGGTGGGCACGCTGGCGCTGTTCCCGCTGCTGGGCTTTTCGATCAACATCACCAGCATGTTCGGCCTGGTCCTTTCGATCGGCATCGTGGTCGATGACGCGATCGTGGTGGTGGAAGCCGTGCAGCGCCACATTGACGAAGGCATGGCGCCGCGCGATGCCACCATCCAGGCGATGAAGGAAGTGCAAGCGCCGGTGACGGCCATCGCCTTCATCCTCGCCGCCGTGTTCATTCCGGTGGCATTTCTGGGCGGCATCAGCGGGCAGATTTACCGGCAGTTCGCGCTCACCATCGCGGCTTCCGTGCTGCTCTCGGCTTTTAACGCTCTCTCGCTGAGCCCTGCGCTGAGTGCCATGATCCTGCGGCCGAAGGGCACGTCGCGTGGACCGCTGACCGCCTTCTTCGGCTTATTCAACCGCGGTTTCGGCTGGGTCACGGGCCGCTATCTGGCTGGTGTCGGCGTGCTGATCCGGAGGTCCGCGCTGGCACTGATCGGTCTCTTCTGTTTCTGGCTCGCGGCGGGCGCGATCTTCCACCGCATGCCCAACGGGTTCCTCCCGGATGAGGATCAGGGCGCCGTCTTCATTTCCATCCGCCTGCCGGACAGCGCTTCGGTCGAACGCGCCGACGCGGCCACGCGCAGAATCGAAAACATCGTCAGCCGGATTCCCGGCGTGGCGGGCACGCTGACCCTCGGCGGCCTGGACATCGCCACACGCACCAATAATTCCAATGTCGCCACCATCATTGCGCGTCTGACGCCCTGGGATGAGCGGCACGCCGACAATCTGCAATTGAAGGCGATTCTCGCCGGCATGCAGAGAGAGTTCGCCAAGGTTCCGGAGGCCTTCACCTTCGCCTTCGGCCTGCCGCCCATCCTGGGCCTTAGCGCCACCGGCGGCTTCCAATACATGTTGGAGGACCGTCTGGGCGGCGACGTACACGCGCTCGCGCAGACCGCCGACCTGATGGTGCAGGCGGCCCGCCAGCGCCCCGAGCTGGGAACCGTCCTCAGCACCTTCCGCCCCGACGTTCCGCAATACAAGGTGGATGTGGATCTGGCTAAGGTGCAGACGCTTGGCGTTCCGGTCGGCGACGCCTACAATGCGTTGCAAACGTTTCTCGGTGGCCTTTACGTCAACGACTTCAATTCGTTCGGTCACACCTGGCAGGTGCTGGTGCAAGCCGAGCCCGAATTCCGCACCGGACCAAGCGACGTCAACCGTTTCTTCGTACGCAACCACGATGGCGGCATGGTCCCGCTGGGCACGCTGGCCACCGTGCAGCCCACCACCGGACCGGACGTGATCTACCGTTACAACCGTTTTCGCGCCGTCCAGTTGCTGGGCGGACCGTCACCGGGACACTCGAGCGGCCAGGCATCGAGCGCCATGGAGCAGTTGTCCGCCAGCGTGCTGCCCGCTGGATACGGCTATGAGTGGACCGGCACCACCTATCAGGAAAAAGAGGCGCAGGGCCATGAAGGCATGATCTTCGGCTTCGCGGCCGTGCTGGTGTTTCTCTGCCTGGCGGCCCTGTACGAAAGCTGGACCATCCCAATGGCGGTGTTGTTGGCCTTGCCGTTGGGCCTCTTCGGCGCGCTGCTGGCGGTCTGGATGCGCGACTATCCGTACGACATGTACACGCAGATCGGCATCGTGACGCTGATTGGCCTCGCTGCCAAGAACGCCATTCTGATTGTCGAATTCGCGCGTATGAGCCACGAGGAGGGAATGTCGATTGTCGATTCGGCCATGGAGGCGGCGCGGCTGCGGTTGCGGCCCATTCTGATGACGTCCTTCGCGTTCATTCTGGGAGTGGTGCCGCTGGCGCTGGCCATCGGCGCCGGAGCGGCTTCGCGGCGCTCGCTGGGAACGGCGGTATTCGGCGGCATGAACGCGGCCACGCTGCTGGCGGTGTTCATCGTGCCGGTGCTGTACGTGGTGATCCAGCGGGCCGGGGAACGGAATAAGCCATGAGACTCTCGCTGGCAGTTCTGCCCGCGCTGCTGCTGGCCGGTTGCGCCGTCGGGCCCAATTACAAGCGGCCGGCTGTGGCCGTGCCGGACCAGTACCGGGGCGCCGCCGCGGACGCGGCCTCGCTGGCCGACAAGAAGTGGTCCGAGCTGTTTGCCGACGACGCGCTCCGCCAGCTTATAGAGACCTCGCTCCTGCACAACTTCGATTTGGGAATCGCGTCGGAGCGCGTTCTGGAGGCCCGCGCCCAATATCACATCGCGCGCGCGAACGAGTTCCCCAATGTGACCGGCCAGGCCGGCTTCACCGCGGCGCGCACGCCGGGAGCAAGTTCCTTGGAACCGCTGCCACCGAACGCCTCGTATTCGGGAAGCTACTGGCAGGTGGGACTGGCGCTCAATTGGGAGCTGGATTTTTGGGGCCGGCTGCGGCGGCTTTCCGAATCCGGGCGCGCGCTGTATCTGGCCACCGAAGAAGGCCGGCGTGGCGTGGTGGTGTCGTTGATCGGCGACGTGATGAGCGACTACTTCCTCCTGCGCGAGCGCGATTTGGAACTGGAGATCGCGCAGCAAACGCGTGACAGTGCGCAACATAATCTGCGCCTGGTGGAGTTGCGTCACACCCGCGGCGCGTCGACCGGCCTCGACGTGCACCAGGCGGAACAGTTCCTCTATACCGCAACCGCGCAGATGGCCAGCGCGCGGCGCGATATCGAGCAGACCGAAAACGCGCTCAGCCTGCTGGCCGGCAAGGCCCCCGGTGAGATCGCGCGCGGCAAAGCCCTGGCCGATTTGGCGATGCCGGTGCAGGTTCCACCGGGGCTGCCATCGTCGCTGCTCGAGCGGCGGCCGGATATCCGCCAGGCCGAGCAGACTCTGATTTCCGCCAACGCCCGCATCGGCGCGGCCAAGGCCATGTATTTCCCGCAGATCACGCTGAGCGGCTTTCTGGGCGGCCAGAGCATCGCGCTGGCGAGGTTGTTCGACACGCCGGAACGGCAGCAGGCGATTGCGCCGGCCGCCGTCTTGCCGCTCTTTAACGCCGGGCAGATTCGCGCCGGCGTGCGTTTCTCGGAGGCGCAGAAGCGCGAGATGGTGATCGCGTACCGGAAGACCATCTACACCGGCCTGCGCGAAGTCTCTGACGCGCTGGTTGGTTATTCGCGAACGCGCGAGCAGCGCGCCCAAGAGGAACTGCTGGTGCGCGCGCTGACGGAGAGCACGCGCCTGTCGAACCTGCGTTACAGGGGTGGGCTCGACAGCTATCTCGAAGTGCTCGATTCGGAGCGCAATTTGTTCCAGGGACAGCTCGCGCTGGCGCAGCTCCGGCTGGCGGAGATGCAATCGTTCGTTCAACTGTACCGGGCGCTCGGCGGCGGCTGGCAGTAGCCGCGCCGCGTCGGATGGTACGGTTATTCTCCGACAGGCCCTAACCGTCGCGATCGCCCCCCGGTGCAGTATAATCGTTCGCACGAGGAGGGACGTTCGATGGCACGCATTGAAAGCTATCCGCCAGGTTCGTTCTGCTGGGCCGAACTGGCTACCAACGATTTGACGGCTGCCAAGAAGCTGTATGGCGATCTGTTTGGCTGGGGCGCGGTGGATTACCCGATCCCTGGCGGGGGCATCTACACGATGTTCCAGATCGACGGAAACGATGTCGCTGCCGCGCACGCGGCGCGCCCCGGGTTGCCGCCGCATTGGGGCGTCTATTTTTCGGTGACCAGTGCCGACCGAGCCGCGGCGAAGGTCGAGCCGCTGGGCGGCAAACTCATCGCGCCGCCCTTCGATGTCATGGACGCCGGCCGGATGGCGGCGGTTCAGGACCCGCAAGGCACGATGTTCTCCCTGTGGCAGGCAAAGAAAAGCATCGGGGCCACCTACGGCGGGGCGTTGGGGCGAGTGATGTGGCCGGAGTTGCACACAACCGACGCAGCCGGCGCCGCGGCTTTTTACACTGGCCTGCTTGGGTGGAAGACGCACCCGGCTTCCGGCGTGGAATCCGCCCAGTATGTGGAGTGGATCAACGGCGAAGAGCATTTCGCCGGTATGATGCCCATGCGCGGGCCGGAGTGGCAGGGCGTGCCGCCGCACTGGATGATCTACGTCACGGTGGCCGATTGTGACGAGCGTAGCGCTAAGTCCAAGGAGCTGGGCGCGAAGGTGTGCGTGCCGCCGACGGACGTTCCGAACGTGGGCCGATTTGCCGTCATCGGCGACGCGCAAGGGGCCACTTTTTCCATCATTCAGATGACGGCTCGGGCCCACGCGGCCTAGGTCTTCGACCGTGCGATGTCACACTCTGTGCGGCGTGACCGCTCCCTTTGGTCGCGGCTCTGACCGGAGCTGGTGGCCGCGGCCTCAGCGGCGATCCGGTATCGCGCCAGCCGGCCGGCCCTGCTGTGCGCGCCGCGTGCCACGGCCGACGCCGATGTAGTCGAAACCAGCGGCCGTGGCGGCGTCCTGGGAGTACAGGTTGCGGCCGTCCACCAGGATCGGCGAAACCATCCGCTTGGCCAGGTCCGCCAGATCCAGCGCGCGGAATTCGTCCCACTCGGTCACCACCACCAGCGCATCGGCATCGTCGGCCACTTCCGCGGCCGATTCGCAATAGCGAATGCGCAGCTCCGGGTGCTGTTGCCGGCAGGCCGGCGTCGCCACCGGGTCATAGACTTTCACTCGCGCGCCCATTTGGAGCAGGCGTTCGGCGATGTAGAGCGCGGGCGCGTCGCGCAAGTCGTCGGTTTCCGGCTTGAAGGCCAGGCCGAGCAATCCGATGGTCCGCCCCTTCAGGATGAACAGCTTTTCCTGCAGTTTCTGAATCACCGTATTCCGCTGCGCGGCGTTCACTTCGAGCGAGGCCTCCAGCAGGCGCGCCTGGTAGCCGTACTCGCGCGCCGTGTGCATCAGCGCGCTAACATCCTTGCCGAAGCAACTGCCGCCCCAGCCGACGCCCGGGTTCAGGAATCGGGCGCCGATGCGCGAATCGAGACCGATCCCCGCCATGACTTCGGTAGCCTCCGCGCCCACCCGCTCGCAAATGTTGGCGATTTCGTTGGCGTAGCCGATTTTCAAGGTGAGAAACGCATTGGCCGCGTACTTGATCATCTCCGCGCCGGTCAGCGATGTGACCAGCAGCGTGACCCGCGCCGCCGAAGCCGGCCGCGGCAATCCCGCGGGGGGTTCGAAGGTCTGCGCCACCAGCGGCGCGTACAACTCGCGCATGGTCTCGATCACGCGTTCGTCGCCCGACCCCACCACGATACGGTCCGGATAGAGCGAGTCGGCAATCGCCGATCCCTCGCGCAGGAACTCCGGGTTGCTGGCCACGCCGAATCGAACCTTGCGCCGTTCCTCGGCGGGCGCCTCGGCCATGCCCTCCCGCACCAGCGTTTCCACCAGGTTCGCGCTGCCCACCGGGACGGTCGACTTGTTCACCACCACGCGAAAGCGGGAGCTGTCCAGCGCCGCTCCCACCGAGCGCGCGGCGGTTTCCAAATACGCCAGGTTGGCCTCGCCCGATGGCAGCGGCGGTGTGCCCACCGCGATGAAGATGACGTCGCTTTCCTGCGCAGCCTCCGCCAGCGACGTGCGGAAGTCGATGCCGCCGCGCTGGGCCGCCAATTGCAGAAGCTCGTCGAGCAGCGGCTCGTAGATGGGCGACTCGCCGCGTTGCAGCTTCGCAATCTTGCACTCGTCCGTGTCGACGCAAGTCACGCGGTGCCCCAGGTACGCCAGACAAGCGCCCGTCACCGTCCCGACATAACCCGTTCCGATTACTGTTACCCTCATAGGCCCTGTCCAGTATAACAGCGGGCGGCGCGCCAATGCAGGCGGCCCGAGTTGCCCTTTCGGGCAATCGGGCGCGCCGCGCCGCGCTACAATCGCAGTTTCCCCATGACACCGTTTGCCGAGACCCGCCTGCGCGTTCGCTACGCCGAAACCGACCAGATGGGCGTGGTCTATTACGCCAATTACCTGGTATGGATGGAAGTCGGCCGCGTCGATTTGTGCAAGGTGTGCGGCTTCAGTTATCGCGACATGGAGAACTCCGACGGCATACTCCTGGCGGTGGCCGAGGCGCAATGCCGGTACCGCGCTCCGGCGCGCTTCGACGACGAGGTGATCGTCAAGACCTGGATCGCCGAGGCCAACAAGCGAATGGTCACTTTCGCCTACGAAATGCGCCTGGCCGATTCGGACACCGTGCTCGCCACCGGTTTCACGCGGCACCTCTTCGTCAACCGCGCCATGGAGCGCACGCGCATGCCGGACAAGTACCGCCCGCTGTTCGGGCTCACCGGGTAAGACGAAATGGGCGGGCAAGTTGCTTCCGCCTCCACGCTGCGCCACACTGAAAGTGGTTCCCTTCGATCCTCATGCCTGACTTCTGCAGTTGCGGCGCCGAGCTTCCACCGGATGCATTGTTCTGTCACAAGTGCGGCAAGCCGCAGCGAGAGTTGATGGAAGTCGCTCCCGAGGCGCCGGCGCCAATTGAGCAGCCTCCCGAACAACCCCAGCCGCCGCAGCGGCAGATGCCGCAGCCGCTCGATTTCCGCAATCCGCTGGCGCTGAAAATCGCCTTGCTGGTGGCCATGGGCGCTACCGCGCTCTTTTTCCTGCCCTATGTCAACTGGCTGGCCGCGGGATATTTCGCGGTGTTCCTCTACCGGCGGCGAACCGGCTGCGCCATCAACGTGGGCGCCGGCGTTCGCTTGGGCTGGATCACCGGTCTGTTCACTTTTCCGCTGGCCGCGGTGTTCTACGCAGCCGTGTTCTACGTGATCAACGTGGCGTCGGGCCTGCCCCAATTCCGCGCCGAGCCGCGCTTTCAGGAACTGCTGGGCTTGCTGAAAAGCTGGTCGGACATCGCCGTGCTGCTGCTGCAGTTGTTCATCCTCACCACTTGCCTCAGCATGGCAGGCGGCGCGCTGGCCGCCAAGCTCGGCCAGCCTAGCCAGCCGCGGGGCGGGAGTAACGCTTGACCAGCGCCACTGCCGCGAAGATCACCAGCATGGCCAGCGCTTCCCGCGGGCCGAACGGCTCGCGGTAGAACAGCCATCCCAGCGCCACCGCGACCACCGCGTTCACGTACGGGTAAATCGACACCACCGCTACCGGCAGCCGGTCCATCACGTAGACGAACGCGCTGTAGCCTACCAGCGAACCGAACACCACCAGGTATAACAGCGCGCTCACGCCTCGCGTGCTCCAGTGGATGGGATGGTGCGGGACCAACCACGCGAAGGGCACCATCGCCACAGCCGCCGCAAGCTGGTGAATCCCGCCGGCGACCACCGGGTGCGCCTTGCCCGCATTGCGCCGTTGATAGATCGAGCCGAACGACCAGCCCGCCATGCCGAGTTGCAGCACCAGAAAGCCGGCTAGCAGGCTGTGGCCGGCGCCCTGCTCTCCGCCCGGCGTCACCAGCAACGCCGCGCCCAGCAGGCCCAGCGCCATCGCCCCGATGGTCGGCGCGTGCAGGCTCTCGCCGCCGGGCAGCAGCGCTTCCACTCCCACCATCCAGAATGGCGACATCGCGGTGATCAGGCCGGCCATGCCGCTGGGGATCAGCGTCTCGGCGACCACCAGCGCGCCGTTGCCGATGGTGAGCGTTCCCAGCCCGGCGACGCACGCCGCAGCCAGCTCCCTTCCGCGCGGAATGTGCAGGCCGCGGTACCAGGCGAATGCGAGCGTCAGCGTCCCTGAAATCAGATAGCGCACCGCGACCAGTATCAGCGGCGGAAAGGTCTCGAGCGACATCCGTATGCCGAGGTACGTGGTGCCCCAGAAGAAGCACACCGCTGCCAATGCCGCGTACGGTTTGAAGAGGGGATGCCGGGACAATCCCCAGCTTAACATCGGCGCGCCGAGGGGATAGCTTGCGCCCGGCGTTGGCCGGCCGGGGACCGGCCCCCAAGGGACCGTAACTTTTTTGTGGCTGTTGCGTTGTTACAAATGAGAGAGATTTGTGAACGTTATCATGCCGGTGCTGCGCACCCGATATGTCATCGTCCACTACCACCTGTTTAAGAATGGTGGCAGTACGATCGAGTACATTTTGGAGCGCGCTTTTGCCGGGCGGTTTGCGACGCTCCACGGCCGCGAGCCGGATGCCACGCTGGACGCCAACGACGTGGTGGAGTTCCTGGCCCAGCACCCCGGCGTTGCCGCGATATCCAGCCATCATCTGCGTTATCCGAAACCGGTTAGCCGGCAGAAGGTATTCTTCGATTGCTGCTTCCTGCGAGATCCACTGGCCCGGTTGTATTCGTCCTATCGCCATTTCCGGCGCAGCGACTCGGATTCCGTGTATGACCGCTGGGCGCGAACCTATGGCCCGCGAGAGTTCGCAATGCGGCTGATCGAAGAAGCTCCCCACCTGGTGAGCGACGTGCAGGTGACCCAGTTAGCCAACGCCGGCGCGTTCACGCGTCCGGCGGACGAGGGGGATCTGGAACGGGCCAGTGGCGTGATCCGCGAAATGGCGTTTCCAGGCCTGGTGGAGATGTTCGATGAGAGCCTGGTGGTGGCGGAGTATTTCCTGCGCCCGGCGTTTCCGGGTCTTCGTCTGGAGTATGTTCCGCAGAACGTCGGTCAGGCCACGCCTCGCGTGGCGTCGGAATCTCGCGAGCATTGGGAAGGCGTGTGGGGCAAGGATCTCTGCGGACGGCTGCTGCGGATGAACGAGATGGATCGGGAACTGGTTCTGCGGGCGCGGCGGGAAGTGCTGCGCCGCTGGGATAAGGTTCCGCGAGCCGCCGAAAGGCTTGCCGACTTGCGGTCGCGGTGCGCACGCCTGGCCTTGGCAAGCGAGCCGGCGCGGGTATCGCTCGCGGTGGTTCCGGCTATGGAGCCCAAAGCGCGGCGGAGCGGAGCGGGGGGTTGAGGGGCTCCCGGCACCGCACGCTGGGGCGGCAACTGGGAAACCGGCGCCAGTATCGTGTTGAGCTCGTGCGTGGTGGTGGGGGCCTTCCACGTCCATTTTGAACGCGTCCGCTGGAATCGGGCCAGCAGAGGCTCGAGCGTTACAGCATCCCCCTGCCGGCAAGCAGCCGATATAAGGCTCCGAGGATCGAGTTCCCAGGCCACGTGAGCAGCAGATTGGCAAAAACGATCGCAGCCAGATACTGTCGCAATTCGCCCCGATCGCCCCAAAGAAAGTGGATGGAAACTAACAGAATCATGAACGTGTAGCAAACACTCCGATTAAAATCAATCACCAGAAACGCCGGTGCGACGGCTAATGCGAAAACACCGGCGAAGGCGGCTGAGATGGCCCACTTCCGGAGCGACAACAAGTTCAGCAGGCCAAAGAGTGGAAGCGTCCAGGATGCCTTGAATATACCGAACAACACGCCAGGTCCGTTGATTAAGTTATGTCGCAAAATGTCTCGAGTCGCAAGCAGTGAGGTTCCCATGGTGAGGTGAAAGGCGGCCGCCACTCCGCTCCTTAGTAACACCCACACACCCGCTCCGATCAGAAGCGCGGCGCAGCGCTCTAAGCGACTAGCTCTTTCTGTCTCTTGGCGGAGACTGACAAAATAATAGAAGCACAGCAGCGGCAGAACAGCCAAGCAGCGTTCATCGCAAAATGCCGCCGCGATGAAGCTGCAAGCAGAGAGCAAGAGGCTTCTGGAGGCGATTGAGAGAAGCAGAAAGAAAAAGGCGATGCCATCGCCGAAATGGTAGTCAACGAAAAACCACGATCCGAAGAAGGTGGGCCCTAGGCCCAGAACGAAAAGAGCACCGCCAACATTGTCATGGATCGCCTTGCTCGCCAGACGGGCGAGAAGATAGAAAACACCAAGTGCGGACAGGGGGTGCCAGATGGCAACCGTCCACGCGCCGGTACGGCTCAGCCAGCCAAGAATCGGGATGGTTAGACGCAGTTCGAGCTTGTCGACATGGCCTGCTCGATCGCCGTGAAGCCCGATGTCTTTGAGGCCGGCTGGAATGGGAGACAGCGGGTTTTGAGTCTTGATGAGCAAGGCCTGTATGCCCAGATCGTCTGACGGGTCATTCAGCGTGTCGCGCATACTCCTATAGTGTGGAAACGTCACGAGCAGGGAGAGGAGTAATGTGCCGATCGCAACTTTCAGGGAAGCCAAGCGGCCGCCGTCGCCAACTACGCGTGCCAACGCCTGGAGACAGGTTTCAACGATTCTACCCACCGGAAGAGGGATTCCCATTGCGGGCTCCCGTCGCATTCAGGGCTTCGGTTTTGTGAGATGGCGGAAAAGCTTATACCCGAGGTAACCCAAGGCTCCGCCAGCGACGGCTCCGACCCCGATGACCAGACCAGCGGATAGGGCGGTCACGCCTCCCTGAGCGGCGAGTTCGAGAACCCCAGCAGTCGCGCCGCCGGCACCGCCAACACCCGCGCCAACCGACACGGCTGCGGCAGACTTGGTGGTTTCGCTCCCGTTTTCGCCCATAATAGTCAATATTTTACCGCATCCCGGAAGCATCCCGAAAGAGACAGACCGCTCGGTCGACTCTGTCCGCGCATACCACTAGGCGCGCATACCACCAGGGACTGACAGCTCTGTCCGCGCGGCGCAAAAGGGCGGCGCCTTGGGACAGAGTGGTCTGTCCCTAGTGGTACAGCCTGCGATACATCTCGGCGTTGCGGAGCACGGCTTGCACGTACTCGCGGGTTTCGCCGTAGGGGATGGATTCGACGAACTCGGCAGGCTCGCGGTAGGTGTTCCAGCTCAGCCATTCGGCCACGCGGTTGGGTCCGGCGTTGTACGAGGCGAGCGTCTGCTCGAGATTGCCGCCGTTTTGGTCCAAGGTAGAGCGGAGAATGGCCGTGCCGATTCTCAAGTTCGCGGCTGGCTGGAGAAGGACGCGAGCCGTCACGCGGACCACGCCGGCGGTGCGCGCGAACTGGCGTCCGGTGCCCGCCTGCACCTGGGTTAGTCCATACGCTTGGGCGTGCGAGACCGCGCCCGGATTGAATTCCGATTCCTGCCGCACCAGGCCGGCCACGAGGAACGGATCGAGGCCGCGCCGTCGGGCGTCGGCGATCAACTCGGTGCGATAGGGCAGGGGAAACAGGAGCTCCCAAAAGCGGCGCGGCGCTTCGGTCAAGCGCAGGTTCAAATAATCCGGCACGAGGGCCTTCATCAGGCGCATGCCTTGATACGGCGCCTCAGCCGCGGCCGCGCCCTCCATGGCCAGCAGGGCAGCCTGGCCATCGGTGCGCGCGCCGAACCGCAACTCCTCGTCGGCCAGGTCGGTGAGACCGGCGCCGCGCAGGATGCGCGAGCGGGCGATGCGCAGCTCAGTGGCGGCGGTGGCGCGAGTGGGCACGGGCTCGCCTTTGGGCAAGCGAAGCCTGGCGAGGAACTCGGCCACCTGGGCGGAGCCGTTCGCGTTCCGCACTTCGGTCCGCAGCAGCCGCTGGCGCGCCTGCTCGGCGTAATAGTAGCCTTCCATGGCCGTCATCACGCGCTCGAAATACAAACGCGCGGCGCCAAAATCGTTCCGATCTTCCGCCAGCCTGCCCAGAAAGTACAGCGCGGCGGCGGCTGAACCGCTGCCGGGATAGTCTTGCAACTGTTCCCGCAAGAGACTTTCGGCATCGTCGCGACGTTCGAAATAGGCGCGGAAAGCGACCCTCCAGTGCCAGTGGGCGGCTTGCGGGTCGGCGGGAAAACCCTGGTAGGCCGCTTGATAGAGAGGCAGGTAACTTTGCGGCTGATTCCGGACCCAGAAGTGGGCGCCGGCTGACAGCAGCCCCTTCAGCCGCCAGCTCGATTGGGGATATTGCGCGGTCAAGCGATCGAGCTCGGCGGCCGACTGGGTGTCGTCCCCCGCGCGGCGGGCACACTCGGCGAGATCGTAAATGCGCTCCGCATCGGCCTCGCCGGCGGCCGGTTGCATGGCGCTCAGGTCGGCGCAGGCCGGGTCGGGATGCCCATCGAGCAACTCGGCCTCGGCCGCCCGCACCAGCGCCTGGTCGCGCTCCGTCCCAGTCAGACGTTCCGCCGCGGACTGGTATTCGGTGCGGGCTTCCTGGTACTGGCGCGTTTGGAGCAGGCGGTCGGCGCGATGCAGGAGCTGTTGCGGGAGCGGCTGGGGGAAAGCTGGGCCGATCCGCTCCTCGAGGCCACTTAAGGCTTCCGCGATGCGAGTGGCGGCCTCGCCGGTGACGAATTGCGCGTTGGCGCGCTGGAGGAAATCGGCGGCGCTGGCCGGATCGCCGGCGGCCAGGTAGGAATCGGCGAGCGCGAGACCGCCATCCGGCTGCGGCAATTCGGCGTAATGATCGCGCAGCAGCTTCACCGCGCCGGCGCCATCCGCGGCCTGACGGGCACGAGCCTCGATCACCCAGGCGCGGCCGGCCTCGGGCGATGCCGGCTGGCGGTGCGCCGGCTCGAGATCGTGAGCGACGCCTTCGAAATCGCCGGCTTCCACGCGCGCCGCGGCCAGGTAATAGGCAACGTAATCGGCGATGCGCGCGAGCTTGGGACGCGCCTGGCGCAGGGTGGCCACCGCCACCAGGTAATCCTTCTGCTCGTAGGCCGTCACGCCGAATGCAAGTTGCGCCAGCGGCGCATCCTGCGGATGCAGCGCTACCCACCGTTCCACCGCCGCACGGCGGGCGGGAGTGGGGCTGGCGCGGAATGCGCGTGCCAATGCCGCCAGAGTGGACACCGTGCCGCTGGCTGTCTTCTCGCCGCCGGGCGCCGCGGCCGTCCCGCTCACTGCCGGACCGGCGACGCTACAGCAGAGGACCAGGGTAATCTTTGCCAAGCAGTTGCGCATCGTTGTTGGCGAGCGTGTGCACCATCTCCTGGTGAAGGTAATCGACCATGCCGGGGCACGGGGCGAAAAACTCGTCGCGAAAGCTTTTTCGCGCCTCCTCGATCTGCGCCTCGAGTTCGGCGTAGAGATCGCCGTGGACGCGGCCCGAGCGCACCGCCGCGCCCTCGCGTAGCCGCCACTGGGCTACCCGAACGCGGGCGAAGCGCTGCGCACGGAGGTGGGTCCGCTGCTCCTCCGCGGACAGGCTATCGAAGCTTCTTTCCGCCGGCGCGATGGTCACCAACTCGGCCGCTGCTGCCGCCGCTTCCGCTGCCGCCGCAGCTTCGGCAGCTTGGGCCGCCGCCGCGGCCTCGGCTGCCGCTGCGGCTTCGGCTTCCGCTGCCGCGGCCGCTGCGGCCTCGGCTGCGGCGCGAGACACGCGCGCCCATTCCTCGCCCGCCACCTGCGCGAGAAGCTCTAAGGCGGGGGCCTCCACCGATCCCCACGCACAAACCAGTCCCGGCACGCCGTCGTGGCTGGTGAGGGGAAAAACGGCTACGCGATCGTCTCCGGCGGCTATCGCGACATGGGCGAGCGTGGCGCCGACCTCACGCTCGGACGCCGCGGCGATCACCGGCTCGCGGCTGCGGATGGCCGCGGCCAGCGCCGGCGCCGCATCGAGCGCGGTCTGGCTTCCCGCCGCCGTCACGGCATCGCCGGCCGGGCGGACGCTTTCCATTATCGCCGTGCCGGCTTCAATCGACAGCACCGCCGCGCCGTGGGCAAACTGCGCCGCCGTATCGGCGAGCGTGTCCGCCATCCCCGCCGGACCGGCCGCCTGCGAAAGCCGCCGCACCGCCTGGTTGAGCTGGTTCGCGCACTCCTGGCGTGCATAAGCCCCCACCTCTCCGGCCGCCCGTTCGGCGTCGTCGAGCACGAGTGCCAGCCTCTCCGCCAGCATGGCGCGCAGAAAAGACGGATTGGCGGAAAGGGCCATCGCTGTTCGTCATTGTAGCGTGAGGCAGGCGCGGGAGGTCGGAGCGGGGAGTCGGGGCGCGGGACATAGAAGTTGAGGCCGAGAGCGCGCGAGTCAGCCCGTCAGGGCGAAAGAGACTAGCCCAGCGCGCGAGCGCTGGGAGAAGCTGTGAACCCATCCAGCCCCGGAACGGGGCGCAAGAGACCGCGTGTCCGCTAGCGGGTGTGGGCGTTGTCTTCCGCCCCGTTCCGGGGGCTCACGTGATTCGTCTGCGTCCCCAGCGCTCACGCGCTGGGCTATTGTCTTGCGCCCCTGCCGGGGCTTACTGCTCGCTCCACTCCTTTGACGCATCACGCGTAGGCGGTACGCCCGGAAACTCGCTGTTTTCCGGGGAACCAGCGATGCCCCCAAACTTTTATGTCCCGCACCCGGGAATCGGGAATCGGCAGCCGGAAGCCTTCATGAACCGCTTCTCGAGAATTCCGGCCCGAACAATGCGACGCTGCGACCGTTCTAACTTCCGGCTCCCGACTCCTCTCTTCCGCCTATTCGTATCGCAGAGCGGTCATCGGATCCACCTTGGCGCCGCGGCGCGCGGGGATCAGCGCGGCGGCCAGCGAAACGGCCAGCAGCAGCGCCACCGCCGCGGCGTAGGTCCAAGGATCGCCGTGGCGCACTTCGAATAGCAGGCTCTCGAGATACCGCGCCAGGGCGAACGCGCCCGCCAGGCCGAAGCCGATTCCGATGGCGATCCACCAGCCGGCTTGGCGCAACACCATCGTCACAATCCGTAGCGGGGTTGCGCCCAGCGCCACGCGAATTCCCAGCTCGCCCATCCGCTGATTGACGATGTAGGAGAGCACGCCGAAAATGCCGATGGTGGCGAGCAGCACGGCGACCGATGCGAAGGCGATCAGCAGAACCATCTGAAAACGCCGCTCGTCCACCGACCGGCTGACGATTTCTTCGAGCGTCCGCACATTGGTGACCGGCTGGTCTTTGTCGATCGCCCAGACCTGCTGTTCGACGGCGTTCACCAGTTGCCGCGGATCGCTCCGCGTGCGTATCGCGAGATCGGCCAGCCGCACGGGATACAAATCGGTCTCGGCGGCGGAAAGGTACACTTGCGGATTGACTTCGCCGGTCTTGCCGGCGCGCCGAATATCGTTCACCACGCCGACGATGGCGATCCACGCCTGCTCGCGCTCAAAGCGCCGGCCGATCGGATCGGAGCCGGCCAGGTACTGGCGCGCGAACGCCTGGTTGACCACCGCTACGTTAGGCTGGCCTTTGCGGTCGCTCGGCACCAGCAGGCGGCCGCGTACCAGGCCGATGCCGAGCGTCTCAAAGTAACTGGGGCTGACCGCCTGGAAATCGGGCTCGCGCTCCACATCCGGCGAACTCTCCAGTTCGATTGAGGAACTCCATCCGCCGCGCAACGGCAAGCGGTTGGCGAAGGCAACTGCCTGGACGCCCGGCAATCCGGTCACGCGGCGTTCCAGCTCTTCAAAGAAACCGAGCCGCCGATCCGCGTCGCTGTATCGCAGCTCGGGCAGATTGACGTTCAACGCCAATACCCGGTCCGGCTGAAATCCCAGATCGACGCCCATCACCCGCACGAAGCTGCGCAGCAGCAGCCCGGCGCCCACCAGAAGGATCAGCGACAGCGCGATCTCAATCGCGGTCAGCGCCGCGCGCCAGTGGGCTTGGGCGCGCGCGCCGGTGCTGCGGGCCGAGGTTTTCAGGGCCTCGCCGGCGTTGGCCCGAGACGCTTGCCACGCCGGAGCCACGCCGAATATCAGACCCGTCGCCAGTGCCACTGCGGCGGCCGCCGCGAACACCTGCCAATCCATACTCACGTTCCGGATCCGCGGAATATTCTCGGGCGCCAGCCGTGTCAGCACGCGCATCATGAGAAAGCCCAGCGCCAGGCCCGCCACGCAGCCCGCTCCGGCCAGCGTCAGGCTTTCCGCCAGATACTGCCGGACCAGGCTCCAGCGTCCGCCGCCGAGCGCCATCCGCACGCTCGATTCATGCTGCCTGCGCGCGGCGCGCACCAGCATCAGGTTGGCCAGGTTCACGCAGGCGATCAGCACGATCAACGCCGAGGCGCCCAGCAGGATCCACAGCGACTGGCGCACGTTGCGCGCGATATCGTCGCGGAGCGGCGCTATGCCGGCGCGAATGTGCTGGTTGGTCTCCGGGAATTGCTTGGCCAGGTTGGCCGAGATCACGTCCAGATCGGCCTGCGCCTGCCGGACGCTCACTCCGGGCCGCAGCCGGGCCACAACATTCACGTCATGGTCGCCGCGGTGGGCCAGCAGTTCCTTGGGATAGGCGGCCGGAACGTAGATTTCAACCCGGTCCGGCGTGGTGAGCTGGCGCGGGGATTGAAATCCCTTCGGCAGCACACCCACGATCTGGTATTGCCGCGCATCGAGCACAATCGAGCGCGTCAGAACATCGGTATCGGCGCCCAGGCGGTCCCGCCAGAAGCCATCCGTCACGATAACCACGCCGGCTGCGCCGTCGCGGTCTTCCTCGGGCAGAAAGGTGCGCCCCAGCGCAGGCTTCACCCCGAGCACATCGAAGAAATTCGCCGAAACTGCTTCGCCCTGTAAGCGCTCCGGCGGGCCGAGCCCGGTCAGGTTTTTCGCCGCTCCGTCGAAGCTGGCCTGGTCGTTGAAGGCCGCCGAGCGCGCGTAGTCCGGCAGGTTGGCCGGCGCGACGGGCCAGCGTTGTGCCGAGGTACGCCCGCCGAGCGGCGATCCGGAACTGTTCAGCACCGATGGCTCGCCTCGGAAGGTTTCCTCCCACAGCGAGACCAGCCGGCCTGGTTCGGCATATGGCAGGCTGCGCAGCATCACGGCATTGACCAGGCTGAAGACGGCCACATTCATTCCCAGTCCCACGGCCAGCGTGGCGACAGCCACGGCGGTGAATCCGGGAGCCTTGCGCAAACCGCGAAACGCGTGGCGGAAATCGCCCAGCAGGCGCTCCCACGCAGGCCATCCCCACACATGAGCGCTGGCGTCGTAGACCGCCAGTTCGTTGCCGAAGCGACGCCGCGCCACGTATCCGGCTTCTTCCGCCGCGAGTCCCTGTTGGCGCAACTGGCGCGTCCGCAATTCCAGGTGAAGACGCATCTCTTCTTCGATGTCGCTCGCGACGCGGTTGCGAGCGAAGATCCCGGCCAGCCGCCGGCCCCATTCGCCGAGATTCATGTTCTCCTCCCGTGGGTTGGCAGGTCGGGACCCGCCCCACTTGAGCCCCTATGCCGTCGCCAGCACGCGCGCGATGGCGCGTGCGACGCGGCGGTAGCGCTCCACTTCGCGCTCGAGCTGCTTACGCCCCTCCGCCGTCAGCTTGTAGAATCGCGCCCGGCGGTTCTCTTCGGTCTTGCCCCAGTCGCCGCGAATCCACGCTTTGAGCAGCATCCGCTGCAAGGCGGGATACAGCGACCCCTCCTCCACTTGCAGCACGTCCTCGGAGATGGAAAGGATAGACTCCGCGATTTCAAACCCGTGCCTGGCCGGTCCGGTCGCGAGCGTGGTGAGGATCAGCATCTCGAGAGTGCCGGGAGGGATCTCGTCTCGTTCGCCGCGCATCATGACATAGACAGTCTATGTCAGAAAGGCCGCGAGTGTCAAGGTAGGACAGACCCGACGGAGCATCGCTTTTTGTGGTCTGTCGTGCTTCGCTGAAGCGCGATGTTCTGACAGGATCGAGAAGAAGCCCTCGAAGGACCTGGGACCGCGGCAGATCACCGGCGACAAGATCGCCGGCGGTACCGACAAAAACCGATCGTCTATCCTACCTTCGAAGCCAGCTACTTCTTGATGAACAGCGACAGCGCCATGCCGAGTCCGATCGCGATCACGATGCGGCGGACGGTTTGCTGGCCCAGGCGGCGCGCGGTGCCAGCGCCGAGGTAACCGCCCAGGATAGCGGCGACGGCCATCAGCAGAACATAGGGCCAATACACCATGCGGGCCCAGATGAAATACGCGGCCGCGATGCCGTTGACCGCGCCGCCGAAGATCACCTTCAGGCTGTTCATTTCATGTATATCCTGTATACCTAAAATGCTCAGCGCGGCCAACATGAGAATGCCGATTCCCGCGCCGAAATAGCCGCCGTACAGACCCACGAACAATTGGAACACCAACCCGCCAACCAGCCACCTGGTGGAGCGATGGGCGGCCGCATCGGCGGTTTTGAGCATCCTCTGGATCGGCTCCTGCACCATGAACAGCACAGTGGCAAAAAGGATGAGAAAAGGCACCATCGAATCGAACATCGCAGTAGGTGTATAGCGCAGCAGGATGGCGCCGATGAGGCCACCCACCACGCTGGGCACGATCAGCGCCAGGAAACGCGCCTCGGCCGAGCGGATTTCACGGCGATAACCCCAGGCGCTGCCTACGGTTCCCGGCCAAATGGCGACCGTGCTGGTAGCGTTGGCCGCCACCGAGTTGAGGCCCAGCCAGATCAAGGCGGGAAACGAGACCAGCGTGCCGCCGCCGGCCACCGAGTTGATGGCTCCGGCCAGAAACGCCGCGCCAAAGGCCACGGCAGCGTGGGGCAGGTCGAGTGTCGAGGTCAAGATTGCAGCATAACGTGCGGTGAGAGGCCAGCGCCAGCGGGTGAGGAGTGCGCCGTTCAGCCCCGCAAAGCGGCCATACGACCTTCGTAAATCACACTTTAGAGCCTGATTGTGGTCTTTCCGCCAGCGCTTGTTTACAATTCACAGCATGGCGCAATTTCAGGTAATCCAGCCGGAAACTACCTATTCGGGTTCACCCATCCAGCCGCTCCAAAAGGGGCTCCCGAAGACCACCCGGTCTCTCTGTCCGGAATGCTCTCAACTCATTGATGCCAAAATCCTTGAGGATTCCGGCAAGGTGGTGATGGAGAAGCGTTGCCCGACCCACGGCGAGTTTCGCGACATCGTCTATTCCGACGCCAAACTGTACCTGAAGATGGAAGAATGGACCTTCGGCGACAACCGGGGGCTGGCCAATCCGGCGGTGACCACAGCCAAGAGCTGCCCGGACGATTGCGGCCTGTGCAACTTGCACACCAGCCACACTGGCCTGGCGAACCTGGATCTGACCAACCGCTGCAACATGACCTGCCCGGTGTGTTTCGCCAATGCCAACGCCTCCGGCTACCTCTACGAACCGGATTTCGAAACCGTGCGGAAGATGTTGCAGGCCTTGCGCGACCAGAAGCCGGTGGCGGGCCGCATCGTCCAATTCTCCGGCGGCGAGCCGACCATCTACCCACGCTTCCTCGACGTGCTGCGGCTGGCCAAGGAAATGGGATTTTCGCACACGCAGGTGGCGACCAACGGGCTGAAATTCATGGACCTGGAGTTCGCCCAGCGCGCCAAAGAAGCCGGGCTGCACACGCTTTATCTGCAATTCGACGGCGTTTGCGACGACGTGTACCGGCGCACGCGCGGCGAATCGCTGTGGGAAAAGAAGCTGCGCGCCATCGAGAACGTGAAGAAGGCCGGCCTCAAAATCGTCTACGTTCCCACCATTGTCAAGGGCGTCAACGATCACCAGATCGGCGACATCATCCGGTTGGCGCTCGAATACATCGAATGCTCGAGCGGCATCAGCTTCCAACCGGTGGCGTTCACCGGCCGCATCGCGCGGCATGAGCTGGAGGCCAAACGGTTCACGCTTTCCGATTTCGCCCACGCCGTCCAGCAGCAGACCGGCATCTGCGACGTGTACGAAGATTGGTTCCCGCTCTCCTGCGTGACGCCGTTCTCGAAGCTGCTGAGCGCACTGCGCGGCGACGAGACCACCACGCTGAGCTGCCATCCGCACTGCTCGCTGGGCACGTATCTGTTCGTCGATCAGAACCGCAAGGCCGTGCCGGTGACGCAGTTTGTCGAGGTCGGCCCGATGCTGCGCGAGATGGACGATCTGGCGCGCAAGGCCAACAAGCGCCGCGTCCAGTTCTTCACCAAGATCTCCGCCTGGAACAACCTGCGCAAGTTCTTCCATGAGGAGAAAGCGCCGCAGGGCCTGACGTTCAACAAGTTCCTGCAAACCTTGCAAGGGATGACCGACAAGAAGTATGGCCGCGGAGATAGCGAAGCCGGCGGGTTTACTTATCGCACTCTCATGCTGGCCGGCATGCACTTCATGGATTCGTATAACTACGACGTAGAGCGCGTGAAGCGCTGCGTGATCCACTATGCGGCGCCCAACGGCCTGATCTATCCCTTCTGCGCCTACAATTCCGGCCCGGTTTATCGCGAACGGATCGAGAAAGAATTCTCTATCCCCTTCGAGACCCAGGAAGAGATGCGCCGCCTGACCGCCCGCGCGAAGAAGGGCTGCAACACCTGCGCCAGTGAGCCGGAGCTGGTGGGGTAGGGCGCGGCCGCGACGAAAAGGTCGATTCAGCAGCTCGGCGGTCTGACGCGCGTTCTCTCTGTCTTCCGCTTCCTTTACATCGACCGCAGCTTGGCTTTTTCCCTCTCGAACTCCTCGGGCGTGAGGATTCCCCGCTCCTTCAGCTTCTCTAATTCGTCCAGGCGCTGGATGAGGTTCATGGGCGGGGCCGGCGCTACCGGGGCGGCCGGCGGCGGGGCTTGGTACTGAGGCATCGGAGGCGGAGGCCCCGCCGGGACCATCGCGGCGGGCCGGCGGCTGCGCAGGAACAGGTACCCAGCGGCTGCCAGGATCAGGGCTCCCAGGCCGAGCGCGTAGTACAACGTACTCGGGCCGGAACCTGGCTGGCTCCCGGATGAGTCATCCGAGTCCTCCGGGGCGACCTTGCCGTCGATGAAGATCACTTTTAGATTCGGATACATGTAGATCTTCTTGGAGCCGAGATTGGCTATCCTGGCCGGCTGCCCGAGCGCGGCGACCACTTGATCGATCGTCATGCCTGGTGAAATTGTGGGTGGCGCGGCGACCGGCTGATCCGGCGGCGGCGGGGGCGGCGCAATGGGAGCAGGCGCCGTGTCTGCCGTAGCCGGCTGAGGGGCGGCGACCGGTGGCGCGGTATAGGCCGGGGCGGCTCGAGCGGCGGCTGGCTGAGAAGACGCGGACGCGGACGTGGATTGACTCCCTCCGCCTCCGCCCCCAGCGCCGACCCCCACTACCTCCGCAATGAGGTTTTCCGCCTCCAGGATCTCCAGCGTGGCCGCCTTATGGAATCGGATCTCCGCGGTGTAACGCACCTGGTTCACCTGCTCGGAAATCAAGGTCAAATGGATGTCATCCTTGACCACTTCGATCTTGGTCAGGTACAGCTTTTCCCCGGCCACGAAGGGCCGTGTTGTGGGGGCATTCCCTTGAACCGCTTGATTGGCCGTGCCCACACCGGGGATCTTACTGAGGATGGGAATCTTGGAGAGCGTACGGACCGCGCCGGTGCAAGCGGCCTTGGAGGGACCGGTAAGCGAGATCTTCCCGTCCTTGTACTGTTGGATGCAAGTGATGGGATCCGCGCCGCCCGTGAAACCGCTTTTCCGCAAAACCAGCGTGGTGCCCTGGACCACAAAATCGCCTTCGGCATTCACTGAGGAGAGCTTGTACCGGCTCCTCAACTTCTGTTCCAAAACGGCTCTGTCGGCCGCCGTGGCAGAGGCTGCCATCATCAGCATCACAAGGAACGGAACGAAGCGCGACATCGAGGTTCTTCGCATAAGCACCACTCTCCTGGTTCTGACTTCTTTTCTGGCCCGACGATTCTGGATTATACAAGAGCACGGGCGGAGCCGCACTACAAGCGAGCCGAAACAGGCCGGGTCGGCGAACCGTTAAGTTGTCGCGGCAGCGGCGGCTGCGGCTAATTGGGAATTGGTTGTGGTCCAAACGCCGGAAATACTGCCGCTGGCGCCTACAAGAAGCGCAGCGGAAGCCAGCGTCACGAAAGCCAAAAGCAGCGTGTATTCGATCAGATCTTGCCCCTGATCGCCCTTCCAAAGCGAAGCCAGTAACGACATCAGCCTACCCTCCAGCAGATCGCTGAAGCTCCCGAGGCATTCGGAATGCCGTTCCCTAACAGCCACAACTTATTGATTTCAGGTAAAGCAACGTGGAAAATCGTACAGTTTCAGGGACTAAAGTACCGTTTTTTCGCCCTTTGCCAACCGATCCGATTCCTTGCGCGCTTCAGCCGTCCGGAGCATGATGGCAGGCAACGGGCTTCCTGTTTTCGGCAGCCGTGCTAAACTGAGACTAGTCTAAGCGACTGGTTGATTATATGCGAGAGATTCAAGCTTCGGAAGCCAAGACTCATCTTCCCCAGCTCCTGGACGAAGTCGAGCGTGGCGCCACGCTGATCATCACGCGCCACGGACACCGCATCGCGCGAATCGTGCCCGAACCCGACCGGCGTCAGGCGGAAGTCGACAAAGCCCTCGATGCTATCCGCTGCCTTAGAAAGCGAACCGGCAGGATCACCGTCCGCGAACTGCTCTCGGCCCGCGATGAGGGACGAAAGTCCTGATGGGATTTGTTCTCGATGCGTCCATCACCGCGTGCTGGGCATTTGACGATGAAGACCACCCCGACGCGAGCCTGGCTTTCGAGCGAATGCGCACCGAAGAGGGCGTCGTTCCAGCCCTGTGGTGGTTCGAAGTGCGGAATATCCTGGTCGTAAACGAACGCCGCCGGCGGATCGCCGAGTCCGATACCGCGGCTTTTCTCCTGCACCTTTCGCTGCTGCGGCTGCGTGCGGACCAGTCGCCCGACGAGCACGGCGTCCTCCGGCTGGCGCGCGCCCACCGGCTGTCCGTATACGATGCCACCTATCTGGAACTGGCTCAGCGCGAGGGCCTGCCCCTGGCGACGCTGGATGCCGATCTGCGAAAGGCAGCGGCCAGCGAAGGTGTGGTGCTTGTCTCCAGCGGCAATGAGACTGCGTAGGGCTTGTCACGAAATGACGATGCCAAATCCTTAACACGTCTTTTTTCCGGCGGCGCCCTGCGTCGGCACGAGTGCCGACGCGGCACGCACGAGTGCGTACGCCACGTCTTTGGCATCGAGCGCGCATCGCTTATTTGTCTAAAAGTAAAGTTTGCTTGACATTTAGATTGCCTTACTTTACTATTTGGGCATGACGACAAACCTGAAACAAACACTTCCGCTTCGCGCCATCTTCGACGGCTGCGGACGGCCCAGCGGCCGACAGTTCTTATGGGTGATCCTATTCGGCATGTCGTTGGGCATCGCGGGACCTGTGTTGCAGCGGGCGACACTGCCTCCCGCGATCCGGTACCTGATTCCGGTGGTTCCGCTCTTCTTAGGCGCGCAATACGTGCGGACGCTGGTGCACGATAGCCGCCGGCAGATGGACGAACTGCAACTTCGCATCTATCTGGAGGCGGCGGCCGTGGTGGTCTGCGGCCTCGTAATTATCATGATCACGTATCCCCTGCTACAGGCCGCGCACCTGGTCGGTCCGCTCAGCTACCTCGTGGTGTTGGTCCTGATCGTGGTTCTTGGTGTTGTTGGGTACGCCGGCGGCGTGAGGCGGTATCGATGAAGAACCGGCTGCGCGTGCTGCGCGCCGAACGCGAGTGGTCGCAAGCGGACCTGGCCTCCCGCCTGGGCGTGTCCCGGCAGACGGTGAATGCCATCGAAACCGGGAAGTACGATCCTAGTCTGCCGCTGGCATTCGAAATGGCGGAGCTTTTTCAGATGCGAGTGGAAGAGATCTTCCTGCGGAACGGGCCCGGCGGCACTGACCTACAGCAGCGATAGCGGGTCCACATCGATCACCAAGGCGGTGGCGGGCCACTTGCGTTCGACGGCGAATCCTCGCACTTTCTTGAGAAGGGCGTTGAGCGCAATGCGGCTGGCGGATTTGATGAGCAACTGGTAGCGGTACTCGGCTTTGAGGCGCGGCACGGGGGCTTCGGCGGGGCCCATGACGCGCAGTTTCTCGGGCGGCGGCGTCAGCAACATGCCGAGCTCGCCGCTCATGCGCATCGCCAGTTCTTTTTTATCGCTGCGCACCAGCACGTTTGCCATCGCCGTAAAGGGCGGGTAGGACATGGCGCGGCGGAAGGCGAGCTCCTTCTCATAGAACGCTCCATAGTCTTGCGCGGCGGCCATGCGGACGGCGTAGTGATCGGGATTGATGGTCTGGATGAGCACGATGCCGGGCAGGCTGCCGCGTCCGGCGCGGCCGGCCACTTGCGTGAGGAGCTGAAAGGTGCGCTCGGCGGCGCGAAAATCGGGCATGCCGAGCCCGACATCGGCGGAGACCACGCCCACCAGCGTGACGTTGGGGATGTCGTGGCCCTTGGCGATCATCTGCGTGCCGGCCAGGATGTCAAAGCCGCCTTCGCGGAAACCATCGAGGATGGTTTCGTATTGCCGCTTGCCGGTGACCGTGTCGCGATCGAGGCGCGCGATGCGCGCGGCGGGAAAAGCGCGGTGCAGCTCTTCTTCCACGCGCTCGGAACCCACGCCAAGAAAGTAAATGTGCTCGCTCGCGCACTTGGGGCAGACGCTGGGAACCTTCTCGGCATAGCCGCAATAGTGGCATAGCAGACGCCGGTCGCGCTTATGAAAGGTCAGGGTGACGGAGCAATTGACGCACTGGACGCGCTCGCCGCAGGCGCGGCAGGCGACGAAACTCGAAAAGCCGCGGCGGTTGAGGAGGATGATGGTCTGCTCGCCGTTTTCCAGGCGTTCCCCGATGGCCTCAACCAGTTTGCGCGAAAAAGTGGCCTGCTGGCGGTTTTCGAGAAACTCCTGGCGCATGTCGATCAGCTCGACCGCCGGCATGGGCCGCGCTTCTATGCGGCCGGGAAGCGTCAGTAGCGTGTATTTGCCGCGCTCGGCGTTGTAGCGGCTTTCCAGACTGGGCGTGGCCGAGCCCAGCACCACGCAAGCGTGCGCCGCCTGAGCGCGCACCAGCGCCACATCGCGGCCGTTGTAGCGCGGCGTTTCCTCCTGCTTATAGCTGCCGTCGTGCTCTTCATCGACTACGATCAGGCCCAGATTGCGGACGGGCGCGAAAACGCCGGAGCGCGTGCCCACCACCACCGAAGCCGAGCCGGAGCGAATGCGGCGCCACTGTTCGGAGCGTTCGACGTCGGTGAACGCGCTATGCAGAATGGCAACCCGGTCGCCGAAGCGCGAAAAGAACTGGCCGGCCATGGCCGGGGTGAGCGCGATTTCCGGCACCAGCAGCAGAGCGCCGCGCCCTTGCGCCACTACGGCCTGGATGGCATTGAGGTAGATTTCAGTCTTGCCGGAGCCGGTGACGCCGTAAAGAAGGAAGGCGCGAAATTCGCGCGCATCAATGGCCAGGCGAATGGCATCGTAGGCCGCCTGCTGCGCCGCGTTGAGCGTATGCGGCGCGCGGACCTGGCCGGCCGTGACGCCGATGGTTTCGGGGGTGAGCGCAACCACTCCTTTGCGCGCCAGCGAGCGGGCGGCGGCGCTCGAGTGGGCCAACATGCTTTCGAGATCCTTGAGATTGTGCGAACCGGGATGCAGTTCGAGAAAGGCCTTCAACTCGCGCTCGGGCTTGTTGAGTTTTGCGGAGGGAGGGAGGGTGTGATCGCTCCCGGCGGGTTGAGCGGCTCCTTCGATATGACCGCTCCCTGACGGTCGCGGCTCGGTAAGCGGGCCCGGCGCCGAGAGGATCTCGACGCGCAGGCGAGCGGCGGGCGCGCGCAAAGGATCGCGCTCGGTCTCGACCTGTTCGGCGGCGATGAGGCCCTTGCGCTCCAGCGACCGGATGGCTTTGTCGGCGAGCGGCAGGAGGCGCGACAGGTAGGCGGCCGAGAGCGGGCGCTTTTCGAGCATGGCTAAGATGCGCGCCACCGGATCGTCGGGCGCGGCGTCGAGAAGCAATTGGCGCGCGGCGTCGCGGCCGGCGTCGGTCAGCGACCAGACTTTGCCGCGGTGGATTTCCGAGGCCAGTGGCAGCATGCCGCGCAGCACGTCGCCCAGCGGCGCGCAATAATAGCCGGCGATCCAGCGCCCCAAGCTGAGCAGTTCGGCGTCCAGCACCGGCTCGGAATCGATCAAGCGCAGCGCTTCGCGGGTGGCCATGGCGGGCGGATCGTCGTGACAGCGCAGGATCACGCCGGTGAGTTTGCGCGGGCCGAAGGGGACGACGATGCGGCTGCCAGGCCGCACGCGGTGGCGGAGGGTTTCGGGAAGAGAGTAAGTGAACGGCTGATCGAGCGGCGCCGGAACGCTGACGTCTACGTACTCAAAGCTTCCCTCTGGCATGGAAACTTCAGGATAGCGAAACAGGAGGGTTGGACACGGAAGTGGGGCGGGCGGGGGTTGAATCGGGCGCTTCGTCCGGTTTTCTTGTAAACTTAGCCTGCGCGCGACCGCTCTTATTGACCGGATGAGCTGTGCTAACGGTCTAGTACCGGCATAGTACTGAATCCGGACGGGGTTGAGCTCTGAGCCGGGGGGACCAGTGGGACTGGTACTCCTCCGATGTCTCGGTAAAAACAAATGTAGGGCAGGATGGCCAACTTCGGGCCGTCCTGCCCCACGTGTTTCCGCGCCAAGAGATCGCGCGAGACTTTGCGTTCCTCTCCTAGTGAGTAGTTGGGCCGAAGCTCAACGTGATCTGCCTGGTGTTCTCGACCGGCTGCCCGTCGAGCAGGGTCGGTCTGTAGCGCCACTGCATGACGGCTGCTTTGGCGGCTTGAACCAGCAGCGGGTGTCCGGAAATGACCTTCACGGCAACGACTTTGCCATCGGTGCCGATGGTGGCCTCCAGCACTACCTGGCCATGAGCGCCCATCTGGCGCGCGGCGGTAGGAAAGTCGGGGTCTTTGCGGTAGAGGAGCTGAGCTTCGGCGACCTTGCCGCCCGCGGCGGATTTCTTCGCCGCCGGTTGCTGCGGCGCGGGCGCCACCGGAGCGGGCGCGTTGGCAAACGGCACGCTGAGATTCGAATTCACATTGACGCCTGCGGGCGACGCGGGAGCGGCACCCAAGCCGGCATCGGCAATCTCATTCGGGCTGGCCGGCCGCAGGCGCTGTGCCAGCGAATCCGTGTTGAACGCCTTGGGAGCGGCTTTCACTGGGGCGGCCGGTGTCAATTCAGCCGGCGTGGTGGTTGCCGGAGCGCCCGCCTGTGGGTTGGCGGGAGCCGGCAGCGGCTGCAGCGGAGTCGCCTTCGCGGAAACCGTGTTGGCGGTAGTCTTGCCATCCGGCATCGGCGAGGGCCGCGTCCGCAGCGACCGCACCGATTCGGTCACCGTCTTGGTTTGGTCCTTCCCGGTCACTTCCATGTTGAAGCTGACGTCGCCGGTTTTCGGTGTATAAACGATGCTGCCAGTTTGGAGCGATTTGACGTCCATATCGAAGTTCTCGTGCTGGTCGCCATCGTTGATCGATAAGACGCCGTGGGCGGCGTTGGTGATCGCCGGCGAATTCTTGTTCCAGGTGAGCAGAAGATCCGTGCCGCTCAATTCCACCAGCAGCTTCAGATCCGCGGACTGCGATTCCGCGGGAGTGGGCTGGTGCGACCGCATCAGGAAGCCGGGATACACGAACAGCGCGACCAGAAGCGCCACGGTAAGGGCGATGAGGCCAAGCACGAGCGGAACCTTTCCGCTGCCCTTCGACTCGGCGGGGGCTGCGCCGCTCAGTGTGCCTAACAGCGGCCTGTCCGGACTCGGCTTGACGGCGGGGGCTGAAGCGGAGACGGCCGGCTTGACGGGCGCAGCCTCTTTCACCACGGAGGCGGCCGGCTTGACGGGCGCAGCCTCTTTCACTACGGCGGCGGCCGGCTTGACTTCCTTGGCAGCCGGCTTCGGTTCGGGAGCAGCCGGGCGAGCCGGGGGCGCGGCCTTCACTTCGACGGCCGGCTTGGAGGCAGCGGGAGCCGGCTTGGCTTCCGGCGCCTTGCGGTCGGTTTTGTCTGGAGCGGGCGCGGAAGACTTCGCCTCCGGCGCCGGTGCGGCATCGCGACGCAGACCAATCGGCACCACCTGCGGACGGACACTGGCCTTGGCGGGCGGCGGAGCGCTGGGCGCGGGCGCGGCTGGAGCCGCCGGCGGCGGCGCTGCGGCAGCCGCTTCGGGCGGCGTCCAGAGCGAGGCGGTCAATTGAGCGGAGCGGAACGGAAACTCCAAATAGCTGGCGTCGCCTCGGAAAACGCCGTCTTCGCGGATGAAGATACCGCCGACGCTGGTCTTGGTGGCGAACGGCCGCACCAGCAGGGCTACATAATTAGGTCCGCGGAAGCGCGCATCGAGGAACGACAGATCGTCCGCATCGAGGCTGAGACCCTTGCGGCTGTGCGCGCGGAAGTAACCCGCGACTGGAATGTTGCCGGCGCCGCTGTGCTGTTCGATCACCCGTTCGAAGCGTGCCAGATCGGCATCCGCCAAACGATACAGGGGCCCGCGGCTGTAATCGCAGGGGATCGTTTCGTAGTCCTGTACGACCACCACCAGAGGACTGCCGGGAATCACCGAACCCAGCAACACGCCGCCAATCTCCGATCCTTTCGAGGTCAGTGAGCGGAAGTTCTCGATAACTTCACTCTCCATGCGGTCGATGAGATCGAAAGCGAGTCGCACTGCGACCGGCTTCTCGGGGACCTCCCATAGATAAGTAGCCAGGGGCGCGGATTTCGGCTCCCCACGTTCCCGCCGCGCTGTTGATTCGACCATTGCTATTAACCTCCGCCCGTTGAAATTCTGGGCTATTGACTACACGGGTCAATTTTAACGGAAATCCAAGCAATATATACCCTAAAAAACGCTGTATTAACCAAAAGCAACGGTACTGATCTGCAACCTTTTAGCCGATAACTATCCAGATATATAACCCGTGATTGTCTTTGGTTATCAGAAAAATGCTGTCGCCATTCACACTAGCAATTTCAAAACTCTCCGCCTATAATAAGCGGGAATGAGTGCCAGGACCTGCCAGCTTTGTGGGCGGCCCCTCAGTAGAATCTGGGTGGGCGCGGGCGGCGATTTCTGCTCGCGGGAGCACCGCAATCAGTATGGCCTGCGCCTGGGGATGGACCGGCTACAGGAAGCCAACAAAGTCGCGACGCTGATGCGGCGGCGCGAAAACCTGAAGACGGTGATGCCGGGGCAAGCGGAGAGTCTGTCTTCGTTGCAGCGGCGTGGCTTCCAGCAAAGCATGCGATTGTCCGAGCCAGCGCCCCCAGCCGACCATATGCGGCCCATTCAGCCGGCGCTCGAAGCGGAAGTGCGGGGCGGCGGCAACTTCTTTTCGCCGGGGCCGCTCAGCCAGAAGCAGAAGCAGGCTCCGCGCAGTGCCGGGTATCTGCAAGGCGCGATGGAAGCGGGCGAGCCGATCCTGCCCGAGTTGCGGGAACACGAGATGCCGGTGACCCTGCCGCAGCAGCAGCCGGCGCGGGTTTGGGATGGGGCACGCTCGCTGAAGGCCAGGCGGCGGGGGTTCCCGTTGCCGCGGCGCAGGGCGGCGCGTGCAGTGCTTTCGACCAAGACACGGCGGCAGCCGGTGGGTGGCGCCACCTACCAGCGCGATGCGAAGCCGGCCAAATGGCTCGATCTGCCGATGCACGTGGGACGGCGCGGCCGGTCAGTCGGAAGCCAGCGGATTCAGCCGCCGGAAAGGCAACTGCGCAGGTTGGCCCTGGCGCGGCGTAAGCCGGAATTGATTTGGCCCAGCACCATGACACCCGAGGTATTCGTCAAGGAAGGTGTCACGCCGCAGCCCCGCATACCGCTGATCACGCCGCTGCTTCGCGCGGTCGCCCTGCCTCATGGGCCCACGCATGGACAGGTGCCCGGCATGGGACACGGCGGCGCGCTGAAGGTGAAGCGGGCGACCCGCGATACGCAGATGGCGCAACGCGACACCACCATCGAGTGGACCGGATCGAACCTTCCGGCGGTCGTCCTGGCCGCGGGTCACTCGGTAGATGCGCAACTGCGCAGCGCCGCGTGGAACCGCAGCGGCACGCGCGCGGTTTCCGTGACGGCCAAGGTGTGCGACCTGATCCCGCGGTTCTCGACGGTGTCGTTCGAGCCGCAAGAGGCGCCTTTCGGTTATTCGATTTTCAAAATACAAAGCGGTATGCCCGCGCTGCCCGTGTCGCAGGCGGCGACGCCCAAGGCCGGTCAGCAGCAGCAGCGGGTGGCTTCGAAACCCTCGAAACAGCCGAAGGCCGAGGCCATCCGTCTGGAAGATCGCTTCGACGCCGGCCTGGGAAATTGGGTGGGCGGCGTGAGCGATTGGAAAGTCGATGTGGCGGGCGTACGGCCCGGCGCTCTGGCGCTGTTCGCCCCGTCCCTGGCCATGGTGGACTACGATCTCGAATTTCTGGCCAGAATCGACACGAAGAGCCTGAGCTGGGTTTTCCGCGCCTCCGACGAGCAGAATTATCATCTTGCGACAATCTCGATTTCGCCGCAGGGGCGCACCTTCACGCGGTCTTCGGTGATCGAGGACGCGCCGGGATTGAGCGTTACCACGCCGGTCCGTCAGTCGGGCGCGAGTAAGGCAGCGATTACGGTCCTGACGAAGGTCAGGGGCAACGACTTCACAGTTTCCATAGACGGAGAGACCATCGAGCGATGGAGCGACAACCGCCTCGCAATTGGCGGAGTAGGGTTTTTGGGCGCCCCGGATAAGCGGGCGCGCCTGTATTGGGTACGTCTGGTGACGGGCGGAACCGAACGGTAAGGAGGTCTGAAGAAAATGAGTAGCAATCCAATTCGAACCAGCGCTAAGGTTCAGCCCCTGCGAGGCCCGGCGCCAGATTTACAGGAGAGGGAATCGGCTCCCACGAGCGGGCCCGGCTTCCTGGCGCGCGCGGTCGCGCTGCACTTGTCCGGAAAGCGGGATGAAGCCCTCAAACAGTTGCAGCGCGCTATCGCCGCCAACGAAGCCTCGCCCGAAATCTACCGGGCGATGGGGCACATCCAGTTCGAGTTGGCCGACTATAAGGAAGCCGCCAAGAGCTACCGGGCCCTGACCCAGATCAAGCCGCAGTACGCGATGGGCTGGTTCAACCTGGCGGTGTGTCTCGAGCGCCTGGGCTCCTGGGAAGAAGCGGCGGAAGCATTCGGGAAGGCCTCGACACTCGATCCGGGTCACCTGGACGCGCACCTCGGCCTCGGCGTCTGTCACTTGCGCCTCGAGGATCCCAAGAGTGCCCTGTTCAGCTTCGAGCACTGCCTGGCCACGCAGCCGCAGCATGAGGACGCCCTGTTCGGCAAGGCGGCGGCACTGCAGTCGCTCGACCACGCCGACGAAGCCGCGGCGATCTACCAGAAGATCATCGAACGCAACCCGGACTCGGAAGAGTCGCTGGCGAACCTGGTGCTGATCGGCATGTCGAAGGAAGATTTCGACATGGTACGCGAGTATTCCGAGCGGCTCCTGGAACTGAAGCCGGAATCCACGGTGGCTCTGGAAGGGTTGGCCGCATGGGCGGCCGCGTCGGACGAGCATGCGCTTACCGCCAAGTTCTGCAACTTGTTGGTCAACGCGGTGCCCGGCCACTTCGAGGCCTGGTTCAACCTGGCGCTGGCGCACCAGAAGTCGGGACGCTGGCAGCCGGCCGCGGAAGCTTACCAGGAGGCCATCAAACTGCGTTCGCAGTCCTCCGAGGCGCACACCAACCTCGGCGTGGTACACGAACAACTGGGCGACATGACCGCCGCCCGCGCGGACTACGATCGCGCCATGGCCGCGCAGCCGGATGCGTTGGCGCCGATGTGGAACGTGGCGCTGCTGCTCGAACACGCCGGCCAGCACGACGAAGCCGAGCGCTGGTACAAGCAGGTGCTGGAGCGCGCCCCGAAGGAAGAGGAAGCACGCTTCCGGATGGGCTACCTGCGGCTCAAGCGGGAAGACTTCCGCGGCGCCGTGGAGGCCTTCGAAGGTTGCCTGAAGTACCGTCCGTATTGGCCCGAAGCGCAAGCCAACCTGGCTTTGGCCTATTCCGGAATGGGAGACAAGGAACACGCCGAGCGGCTGTACGACAAGATGCTCGAAGCCGATCCCAAGAGCGTGGATGCACTGCGCGGCTTGGCGGCGCTGTCGATCCAGTCCGGCGACTTCAACACGGCGCTGGAACATCACGTGCGCCTGATCGACCTCGGCGAACGGTCGCCCGAGATTCTGTACAACGCCGGCCTGATGTACGAGAAAGCCGATCAGCCGGAGAAGGCTGTCCGCCTCTACCGGGATGCGCTGGCGCTACAGCCGGATATGCCGGAAGCCCTGCTCAACCTGGGCCGCATTCTGGAATCGTCCGGCAAGAGCGAAGAAGCCCGCTCCTGCTGGAGCAAGGCGCTCGAAGCCGAACCGGCCCTGGCGCAAGGCTACTTCGGTCCTACGATCGAGTAAGCGCCGGACACGAGCTAGGCAAATCGTCGAGCCGCTTGCGGCTGGACACGCGATTCATCGGGGCCGGGAGCATTCCCGGCCCTTCGTGTTTCTGTCTCTCCGCGCCGTCCAATCGCAACTCACAACTCTCCACAGCGGTAACGCCGCTTGCCTCGCCTGAGAATCTGTGGGTCCCCGAGGATGCTGTGGATCATTGATACTTCGAGGACCTCGGGCCGCGTACCGGTTGCGGGCCTGATCCCACAATCGGGCGTTATGCGGCAGTTGACGTGCGGCGGCTCCGGCGCCATGGCAAACTCAACAGTGCGCTCGCCGATAGGATGATGGAGAACGTCGAGGTGATTCCCAACGCGAGGATTGTCCACACGAAAAGGAAAGCTTGGCTTGAGTTGCCGATGTCGCCACCGATAAGCCCCCGAGTCCCTTTCATGTGGATGACAGGGATGAGCAGCCCGAGGACGGACCCTAAGAAGATGATGATGTATCCCGTCCGCCTTCCGCCGAGCACCAGCGTTCCGTATAGCTGGACTACGAGAATGAACACCGGAAACAGATTTACGAGACCTGCCGGTGAGATCCGGAACAGGATGTCGCCGGCCAGGTGAAGCGTCATGAATAAGATGGTGAGCAGCGACGCTGTAGTCAATATGGCGCTCTGTTTCATGTGAGATTCGCCTTTCTGCGCCTCATAATACGCGCATCGAGGTCCGATAGCTTATCACAGGTTGCGGAAGAACATTTGGTCTGCCGGTTCTTTCCCCGGGCGCGGTTCTCGCGGGCCGATCGTCCAAAGCGCGGTAAGACCGCCGGCGTTAGCGATCTCGTTACATCCATCACGTGCATTCGCCCTGTGTCATCGTGACCGTCCACGCCAACCCCGGTCGTGGTAGAGTGATTGGACAGTCGGGGAGGGATAAATGAAGCTGTGGACGATTGTCATTACAGCCGCGGGCCTGCTTCCCATTTTTGTTTTGCCGGCCCGCCAGAGTTCCGCCCAGATCCACCAACCGGAAGCCGCCGGCGATGCCAATCAGACCCGCGCCAACCTGGCCGGCGCGGTGCAGAAGAACCCAGACAACATTGCCGACCTCAGATCCTACGCGGAGTTTCTGGAAGAGTACGGCCAGCCGGAAGCGCGCGCGGTGTATGCCCGCCTGCTGGTCGAGTTGCGCCGCGCCGGCAGAGGGGCGGACGCGGCCGAGATCGCGCGCAGGTTGGTGACCCTCGATCTGCTGGCGGGAGATGGCGAGGCGTTGGCGCGCGACGAAGAGCCTTATCGCGCCCTCACCGGCAAGGCGCTGCCTTCCCCGTCCCGCGAGACGCGCGCAGCATGGCCCACGGTTGAGATACCCGGACCGATGCGATCGTTCGCGCGTATGGCCGCCATTCCACCCGAGGCGGCGCCTGACGATGTGCTGCCGGCGCTGGCGCGGAATGTCGTTACCAATGGCTACCAGGCCTCGCGCAGCAACGAGACACTGGAACAGACCGAGTACCTGAAGCTGCTGCATCGCTATCTGGCGCAGGCGCACGAACTGGAGAAACTCGCCGGCGCGCAGCATATGATCGAGGTGCCCAATTGCGATTCACCGAATACCGGCGATCTCTTGCGCATTCTCGGTTTCCGCATGCGCGGCGGATGCGGCTCGGAGGTGGTTTTGGAGACGGTGAATGCCGGGCGAGCGTTCCTGACCACCGATTCCGGCTTTCCGGTGAACCGCCTGGAAGAGGCGCTGCGCACCAACCGCCCTTTCACCTATGATTTTCGTCCCACGCTGGTTCCGGTGATGTTCGGACCGGCGTACTGGACCGCGGGGAGCAAGGAGGCGGATTTCCTCGAAGCCTTTATCGCGGATCCTTCGCTGTGCCGTCTCTACCTGGGGCTGTCCAAGCTGGAACCGGTCACGGCTGCCGCGATGCACGATGCGGGCACGTTGGCGCATCTGCGCGTGTATGCGCACGTGCTGGATTTCTTCGGCGGCCAATTCGAGCTGCGCGACGGCAAAGCGGTAGTGCCGGGCGGGGCGCGCTCGGCGGCGGCGTGGGGCGATTTGGTGGGCGTCTCGCCGGACCATGGAGTCGAATTCTTTGGCAAGCTGCTCGCCAAGGACGACGGCTGGCTGGCCAGTCTATATGACGCGCTGGCGCGCATCGACACGCCGGTGCGCGACTATCTGACGGACCCGGTGCGCATGAAGCGCTTCTACGCGGCGGTCCGCGGGAAGATCACCAGCCCCGGCCCGGCGCGCCCCGTGTTCCGCTCCAACAGCGACATGATGCTGCTGACCACCCGTCTGGACCTCGACGCCGATGGCAAACCGCACGTTCCTGGCAACCTGGAAGTGTGGAAGGCACTCTTCACCAACAATCCGCAGGCCCGTTACGACGGCAAGCTGACACGGCTGGCCGCCACCTGGAAAGAACCCGACGATCTGCTGGAGGCGCTGTTCGCACTGTGCCGCAAGACGGTGGAAAACGCGCCGCTCAAGATCTTCATGACGCTGACCGACATCGACCGCGGCCGCGCCACCCCGCTCGGAGCGGCCACGGTGGAGCGCCTGGCACGCGCGTGGCACACCTATGGCAGCCAGTTTGCCGTATTCGGCGAATCGCCGCAATTGAGCGATAAGAGCATCAACCAGTTCCTGGATACCGCCGAGGCGCTGACGCGGCTGCACGAGCCGGGGCTGCGCGCCGATGCCGGCGGGACGTTTCAGGCGCTGGTTTCGTTGTGGCAGATCCTGGTCCGCCAGCAGACCATCGCGGACGGCAACGCCGACGCAGCTTTGGCGGGAATCACCAGCCGGTTCGCCGACGTACATACCGCACGCGACGTGTTCGACGCCGGCCACGGCGCCTTCCAATCGCTGCTCGATGCGGCGGCGAAACCGGCCGATGCCGCCACCGGGCCGCAGGAACGGATGGCCGCCCTGCTGAGCGGAGCCGCCGAATCGGGCGATGTGGAAACGCGCCAGGAGATGCAGGACGAGATGCTCCGGATTCTGGATGCGCAGCACCTGGTGTCGCTCGATACGTTATTCCAGTTGAGCGATTTGCTCAAGAGCGGCCACCGTCCGGACAAGGCCGCGGCCGCCAAGCTGGCGAAGCTGGCCGCGAGCGTCGCGGAGGCGCCGCTGCCGCGCGCGCCGCTGACGGTCGTCGAGCGCAATGCGATGGGTTTCGGCTACTGGGCCGGAAGGCACATGGATAGCGAACGCAAGCTGAATCTGCGGCTGGCGATCGAAAAAGCCGGCGGCGACCCCGCCCGCCTGGCGGATCTGCCGGAGCTGCTGGCGCCGCTGTTGCGCGATTCCTTGCTTGGCCTGAGCTATGCGTATTACGCGCCGCCGGGAGCTCAAGTGCTTTACACCAATCCAGTGTTCGTGCGCAGCCACGATTTTATCGGCGGCGAAGGCCAGACCAATTTGTGGAAGGCTACCGAACCGTACGGATCTGGCTGGCCCTCCAACGGCGGCGGCCGCCTGGTGGGCTCCCTTTCCACTTTGCCCTACGCGCTGGCGGAAGCCGAACAGAATTTTCTGGTACCCGCGCAGACGCAGGCGCTGATCTGGGGAGACCTGGTTCCGCAGATGATTCTGAGCGCCAAGATCCCGCGCTGGTGGAATGTCACCCCGACGCAAATGCACTGGGTGGGCCTGAACCTGCTTTACGGGCGAGAGCTGCTGGCCGAGGCAGCGCTCGATGAGACGGCGCGCGAGGCTGCCATGGCGGAATTGGCCAGCCTGGCGGCGCCCGTGCGCACCGCCCAAGTGCGGAGCTTGCTCGGGCGGGGACAAGTCAAGGAAGCCGTCGAACAGGTAACGCCAGCCGAGTTGTTCTGGCTCAGCCGTGCATTGGCGCCGCAGCGTGCCGCCGACCGCTCCGCGCTGCGCGCCCAGATCGAGCGTCTCGCGCGCGAAGCCCCCGGCCAGGTAAGCCTGGCGGCCATCTCGCGCGCATTCGGTGCGCCCAAGCCGACCTTGACCACTTCTTATCGGCCCGAATTGCTCAAGCTGCGCACATTCCCCACGCTGATGGGCTACTCCAGCCGCATTCTGGCGGAGAGCTGGGAATCGAACAACCTGTACTGGGTCGCGCTGGCCGACGAGTTGAGTCTGCGGCCGGCGCAACTCAACGTTCGCATTCCGCAATGGACGCGGGAGTTGGTGGAGCATATCTTCGCTTCTCATCTGGAGGACTGGCCGGCCGTGTTGCGATCGCTGCGCGCGGTGGGCGACGAGGTCCGCGAGCATGCGCGCTCGGCGTCGGCCGATCAAAAAGCCGCCCTCCAGGAAGTCCCCGCCGGAGGGCCGCAATGACACTGTCCAGACGAGGGTTCCTGGCTGCCGCCGCGGGCGGCGCCGTAGTGCGGGCGCAGGATAGCCAGCGGCCCGTTTTCCGCGTCAAGGTGGACCTGGTGGTGCACAGCTTTCAGGTGACCGACAGCAAGAACCATTACATCAATGGCCTCAAGCCGGCCGATTTCCGTATCTTCGAAGACGGGATCCCGCAGCGCATCGTCACCTTCGCCGAAGGCGCCAACACGCCGGTGGCGATCAACGCGGACGGCACGTCGACGCCCCTGCTGAACACCAACAATGGCGCAGTGCCGGGGATGGAGCGTCCCGACGCTTTTGTCGGCACCAACGTTTTCGTTCTGTTCGACACCAGCAACTTCATGTACCGCGGTTTCGTTTACGCCGAAGACGCGATCGCCGATTTCGTGCGCGGCCTGGATCACGCCGATTCGGTGGCCGTCTATACCTTCAGCCGCAACCTGTCGCGCGCGGCGTCGCTCACGCGCGACCATGGCGACGCCATCGCCGGGCTGCGCAACTCGGTCGCCGGGGATGACACGGCGCTCTACAACGCGCTGCTGTTGACGCTCCGCGATGCCGCCAAAGTGCCCGGCCGCAAAGTGGTGATCGTGTTTTCGAACGGTCCCGACAATGCCAGCATGATCGCCCCCGACGACGTGCGCGCCGTGGCTGAAGACGAAGGCATCCCGATCTATGTCATCTCCACCAGTGAGGTGAACAAAGACGCCATTTCGAGCGGCGTTTTCCGCCGCATCGCGCAGCGCACCGGTGGGAAGGCCTATTGGGCGCGCACCTGGCAGCGGCAGGTGGAAGCGTTCGACGACATTCGCGAGGACATGAGCAACTCCTACACGATCGCCTACTACCCCGCCGCGAATCCGAACGAGGGCTTTCGCAAGATCACCGTCGAAATCGTCAGCGACGTCGGCAAGAAATACCGCATCCACTCGCGCCCCGGTTACCGGCCGAGCCGGTCGTTCTAAGGGGCGCAGTGGGGCAGGCGCTACCGCCTGCCAATGACCGGTAACGCCGGCGGTCTTTTGCCGCCGGTGTTTCTGAAGTTGATCTGGCGGCACAAAAACACCGGCGGCAAGACCGCCGGCGTTACCGGCATTCCGCCGCTATCGCGCCGCCGCCCGCTTCTTTTCGTAGGCGGCGAACTGAGAGCGGTAGGGCTCGTAGCCGGCGCGGCCCATCAGGCTGAAGGTGAGCTTTTTGCCCAGTTCCACGCCTTCCTGGTTGAAGGCGTCGATGTTCTAACAGCTCGCCCATGAAAGCCGTCTGGAACTCCATCATCTGCAGAAACGCGCCCAGGTGTTCTTCGTCGACGCGGTCGAGGGTGACGGTGCAATTGGGACGACCGCATTTAGCGAATTCATAGGTGTACCCTCACGGCAAATACGTTTGTCGTCCCCAGCCCTATAAAAAGGCGCAGATACGGTTAGCGGGCCGCTGTGCCCTACCTTGCCCCACCGAAGTGGATTCAAACGGTAACGATGTCCGACAACTGCGCGTCCAGATCCGCTAGAGCTTTTTCCAAGACAACCCGGTAACGCGGGTTCTGTGCCGATTCGAGTTCCCGCACGATGCGCGTGCGCGACAAAAGAATCGTTTCCTTTTTGCGAATGAGTTCCAGCCGATCCGGAGAGAGTGTTTTGTGCTTTGGGGCGCGGTGGCTATGGTTCTCAGCAGCGTCGATCTGCGCCGCGACCGACTTGCTTTCCCAACCTCTGGCCATGCTTCTATCTTACGCGCAGCGGACCTCAGGTGGCTACTCCAAATCAGTACTGAATTGGAACCCCAATCATTGCAGCGCCTTTTTTGCTTCGCCTGCCCGCGCAGTCTGATATGCTCACCCGTATGCCGCGAAAAATTCTGCTTGCCATTTTGGCGCTGGTGGTTTCGATCCCGCTCGCGATCGTTGCGCAACAGCCGGAGCGGGTCGACCTGAGCGCGATCCACAAGATCAAGAGCGAGGAGTTCGAGCACTCGAAGGTGATGGACATCCTCTACAACCTGACGGACCGCTACGGCCCCCGCTTGACCAACTCGCCGCAGTTCCGCGCCGCGGGCGATTGGGCGGTGAGGCAGCTTCAGGATTGGGGACTGAGCAATGCCCATCTGGAAAAGTGGGGCCCATTCGGCAACGGATGGGAGAACGATTATTTCGCGGCCGGGATGGTCGAACCCGCCTATCAGAGCCTGATCGCGATGCCGGTGGCGTGGACCATGGGAACCAACGGCCCAGTAACGGGTGAGGCCATCCTGGCGCCCATCTCGACGCCGGCCGATCTGGACAAATTTCACGGCAAGCTGGAGGGAAAGATCGTGCTGGTTTCCGCGCCGCGCGAACTGGCCTTCCCCACCACGCCGCTCGGTCGCCGCTATAGCGCCGACGAGCTCAACGAGATGACGCTCGAAGTGATCCCCGGCGGCAGCGGACGTGGAGGACGCGGCGCGCCTCCCGCGCAACCCGGCCAGCCGATCATGACATACGCGGAGCGGCGCGCTTTTCGTGAACGCCAACAGGCGTTTTGGAGAGAGGAGAAGCCGGCGGTGGTGGTGCAGATCTCCAGCATGGGTGAGAGCGGAACGCTGGTCGGCGGCGGCTCCGACCGCGCGCACACCGACAACCCGCCGCAAGTCATCGTGGCCGCGGAGCATTACAACCGTATCGCCCGGCTGCTGCAGCACGACGTGCCGGTGAAGCTCACGTTCGACATCAAGAACCGCTTCTTCACCGATAATCCGGATTCGTTTAACGTGATCGCCGAGATTCCCGGCGGGGCCAAGGCCGGCGAACTGGTGATGGTGGGTGGCCACTTCGATTCCTGGCATTACGCCACTGGCGCCACCGATAATGGAGCCGGCGCAGCGGTGGCGATGGAGGTGATGCGGATTCTGAAATCGGCCAACCTCAAAATGGACCGAACCGTGCGCATGGCTTTATGGGGCGGCGAAGAGCAGGGGCTACTTGGTTCCGAGGCCTACGTCAAGGTGCATTTCGCCGATCCCGCCGTGATGAAGCCCACCGCGGAGCACGAAAACGTGAGTGCCTATTTCAATCTCGATAACGGCAGCGGCCGCATCCGCGGCATTTACCTGCAGAACGACGAAATGGCGCGGCCGATTTTCGAAAATTGGTTCGCTGCGCTGAAGGACCTGACGCCGGGCGCCGTCACCATCCGCAGCACCGGCAGCACCGATCATGTCTCGTTTGACGCGGTCGGCCTGCCGGGCTTCCAGTTCATTCAAGACCCGCTCGATTACGAAACGCGAACGCACCACACCAACATGGACGTCTACGACCGCATCCAGCGGGAAGATGTGGAACAGATGGCGGTGATCGAAGCCTCGTTCGTGTACAACGCAGCCACGCGCGCCGAGAAGCTGCCGCGCAAGGAATTGCCCGCGCCGCATGCCGGCCGGGGCATGTAGCCCAAGCGGGGCCGGCGTGGGGCAGGCGCCCCGATTTCTCGGGTCGGAAGCGGATTTCGCCTGCCCTCAAATAAGCTATCGCTGGGCATTGATGCCAATTGTGGGGCGGACGCCCACGTCCGCGGCCGGCCCCCTGGCCGGCCTTTCGAAGTGACGGAAGGGACTGACTCTTTCAGGCGTACGGCGGGACGGGGGCGTCCCGCGCGGACCAGGGGGTCCGCCCCACAAGCGCTAACTTAAGAGCATCCGGGCCGGGTAGCCTTTACTCATTCTTTAAGCCCGGAGGGCGAAAGATAGTAGCCCAAGGCGCAAGCCATGGGGTCCGAGGCGCCTGAACACAGCCCCGAAACGGGGCGTGAGAATCTGCCGTCGAGAATCCTTTCGCCCCGTTCCGGGGCTTTCTAACCGCTCCCGCGAGCCCCAAGGCTCGCGCCTTGGGCTACTATCTTTCGCCCTCCGGGCTTGCACTGTCGGTGTTACGTTAGCGCTTATGGGGTCCGCCCCACAAATCCGGCCGTAATCCCGCACGGCGCCGTTACAATCGGAAGGTGCCGTTCTTCTATCGATCCGGCGAGCAGATCAAAGTGGGAGACCGAGTGAGCCTTCACCGTGAACAGGCGGAAATCGAATCTGTTCACGATCCTTTGGACGATCCGCACGACTGGGCCGTCAAGAGGTACGGTGGCGGCGTAATGATTACCGAGCCAAAGACATCTGGACGTCTGTTCATTGACGGTTCCGGTCTACCTGACTACGAAGACCTTGAGTTCATGTCCAGAGGCGCATAGCGCTGGTGGCGTGAAGTATATAAATGCCCTATTTAGGTGGCATCGGGCACGGTGCCCTAACCCACCACGGCGAAACTCGCCTGCGCGCGCAGGTTCGCCACTCCCGCCGTGTAACGGTCGTCGGTCACCAGGAACGCCACGGCATCCTCCAGCCACTCGTGCCAAACCCCGTCGGGATCGTGCGAGGCCACCGTCAGCGTGTATTCCTGCGGGCATAACTCGCAGCGGAATTGAAAGCTCACCGCCAGCGTGCCGCCCTGGCGCACCGGCCCCAGCCGCAACCGCTCCAGGTCCGTGTTGGTGCCGTAAACATTGAATCCGCTGCGCGTGCGAATCATCATCCCCACCACCGGATGGGCCACCAGCGCCTGGTACCGCACGATGATCTTCACCGACGCCATCTCGCCGCTCCGCCAGGCCATGGTGGGATTGCCGTCCTCGCCGGCCAGACCAACGCCCACAATCTCGGCCCGCCCGTCGCCGCGGAAAAACCGCGGGTTGATGGGACTCGTCATCGTCCCGCCCCACGCGCGCACCCGCGCCGCGATGTGCCGGCGGTATGCGAGCAGAATCTCCTCCGGGTCGCCGCGCGCCGCCAGTTTGCCCTCGTGCAGCCACCAGACTTCGTCCGCCAGCCGCCGCAGCAGCTCCTCTTCATGCGACACCAGCAGAATCGTCGAGCCCGCCTGCCGCAAACGGTCGATCGCCACCGATGCGCGCTCCCGCACCAACAGGTCGTGGCGCGCAAACGTGTGGTTGATCGCCAGCACCGGCGCCGGCGCCAGGTTCAGTGGGTCGTCCGGCCCCAGCAGGCGCGCTCCGCTTTGGTTCTCCACCTCGCCCGACGCCGGCCGTTCGGCTCCGCCCGCCAGGCGCGCCAGCTCGCTTTTCCCGCTTCCGTTCTCTCCCACTATTCCGATTACCGCGCCGTCCGGCGCCGCGGCGTCGAAGTCCACCAGCGGCGTACTTGAGACGTGTCGAAAGACCAAGGCCATAGACGTTAGAATAGCAACTGCGACATGGATACTCCCAACCTGCTCGACTCGATGCGCGCCGACTGGAATCGCCGCGCCGTTGAGGACGCTAACTATTACGTGGCCTTCGGCCGCCGCCAGCAGTCCGACGAGGAGTTCTTCTCCGCCGCCAACGACACTGTCCGCCAGTTCGTAATGGAGCTAAAACGCTTCACCGGCCGCGATGCCGCGCTCGAAATCGGCTGCGGTCCGGGGCGCCTGATGCGCCCGCTCAGCGGCTACTTCAAGGAGATTCACGGCGTCGATGTCTCCGATGAGATGATCCTCCTGGCCCGCGAACGCCTGGCCCACACGGCTAACGCGTTCCCCCAGCAATGCTCCGGCGCGGACCTGGCCATGTTCCCCGACGATAAGTTCGATTTCGTTTACTCCTACGCCGTCTTTCAGCACATTCCCAGCCGCGACATCGTCTTCGGCTACTTGCGCGACGCCTTTCGCGTCCTCAAGCCAGGCGGTATCGTGCGCTGCCAGGTGAACGGCCTGCCGCCGCACGCGCGCCAATACGACACCTGGAGCGGCGTGCGCATCTCTCCCCAGGAAATCGGCACCTTCGTCGAATCCTCCGGCTTTCACCTCCTCGCGCTCGAACAGGTCTGGACCCAGTACATGTGGATCACGCTGCGTAAGCCCGTTCCGGACACCGGCCCGCCGGCCCCTTCGACCGCGCGCCTGCGCACCATCTGCAACGCGCTCTCCGGAGAAGCCGTCACTCCGGCTTCCGGCATCATGGCCGCGCTGGCCTTGTGGGTCGAGCGCCTGCCCGGCTCCTGCCACCTGCTCAATACCACCGTCACCGCCGATGGCCTCCCCTGCCGCCTCACCTGTATCGCCCCGCCGGCGGCCGATGGCGTTTCCCAGATCAACGCGGTGCTCCCGGAAAACCTGCGCAGCGGCCTGGTGATGGTCGAAGCCACGCATGACGGCGCGCCGCTCTGCCCGCCCGGCTGGGCGCGCATCGTCCCCGCCGGCCCCCTGGTTCCCCGCATTACCGCCATCACCGACGGCATCAACTTCCTGTCCGGCAGCCGCATCGTCAGCGGCGCCGTGAAAGTGACCATGGAGGAGGTCGCCCCCGGGGCCGATTTCCGCGCCAGCGTGGACTCGCTCGCCGCGCCCGCCATCGATGCCTTCTGTGCCGACCCCGTCGCCCGCCGTTGGGAGTTCAACTTTTGCCTTCCCGCCAACCTCGCGCGCGGACCGCACCGCCTGTCCCTCGCATTGGGCCGCCGCGCTTTTCCGCCGGTTTCAATCGAGGTGGCCTGATTGCGCCGCATCCTGGCGTCGGCCGCCGTTGCCCTGGCCGCCGCCGCTCTTTTCCTGTCTCTACCGCGGCGCCGGCAAGTCCGCCAACTGCCCGCCGGCGTGATCGAACTCCACTCCGAAATCGTCGTCGATGCCGATAGCGAGTTGCGCGGCGCGGCTTCCGGTACCCTGCTCCATCTGGCACCGAATTTCGCCGGCCGCGCCGCCATCGTCGTGCGCGGCGATAACGTCACCCTGCGCGATTTCTCGATCGATGGCAACCGCGCCGCCCTGGAAAACCGCGCCGGCCTGCCGCCTTCCGGCACTCCTTTCGCCGAATTCACCCGCGCCAACGGCGTCCTTGCCGACCGCGTTTCCCGCTTCGCCATCGAGCGCCTCCGCCTGCGCAACATCGCCGGCTTCGCCGTGCTGGCCAGCCGCGCCCACTCGGTCGATATCCGCCGCGTCACCGTCGCCGACAGCGGTTCGCGTAACGCGCTCGGCCGCAATAATTCGACCGGCGGCATCCTGCTGGAAGAAGGAACCACCGATTTCCGCGTCATCGACTGCGACCTCGAGAACATTCGCGGCAACGGCATCTGGACGCATTCCCTCTACACCTCGCCGCGCAATGCCCGCGGCACGATTGCCTTCAACCATATCCGCCAGGTCGGCCGCGACGCCATTCAGGCCGGCCACGTTACCGCCCTTTCGGTGACCGGGAACTTCGGCAGCCGCATCGGCTATCCCTTCGCCGAGGTGGATATCGAGAATCTCGCCACTCCGGTGGCAATCGACACCGCCGGCAACGTCGACGCGTCTTCTTATGACGGCAACCGCTTCCGGGAAATCGATGGCAAGTGCATCGACCTCGACGGCTTTCACGATGGCGAAGTCCGCGCCAACCAGTGCGTGAATCGCGCTCCGGCGGAATCCTACCGCTTCGGCCACTACGGCATCACCATGAACAACGCCAACCCGGACATGAGTTCGCAGAACATCCGCCTGATCGATAACCGGATCGAGGGTACGCTCTACGGCGGCATCTTCGTCATCGGCTCCGGCCATACCATCGCCCGCAACCGCCTGCTCGGCCTCGATGCTTCCCACTGCAACGAAAACGCCTCCCGCTTCGCCTGTTATTACGGCGCCGCCGATCCCGAGATCCTCGAAGCCGGCATCTATCTGGCCCGCGGCGCCGAGCGCCCCGCTCCCGCCAGCCACAACCTCATCGAAGACAACCGCATCACCGGTTTCAAAATGCAATCCCGCTGCATCCTGGCCGCCCCCGGCGTCGATGCGCGCTCCAACACAATCATCGGCAACTTCTGCCGCGACCAATAGAGGGCCATTGCCGCGTACGGGAGGGTTGATGATGCTTACCTTTGGTTGCGGCTTGCCGCTGGTGCACTGCGTCAAGCAGAAACAACGAGCGTGCTCGCGCCGCGGGGCAGTCGCCCCGGTTTTCGGGTCGATGCGGATTTCGCCTGCCAGCCGCACGGCTCGACATGCGCGGCGATCCGTGGACCGATGAACGCCTCGGGCCGCACGACGGACGATCGCTTCCCGTCGCCTGCTGGGATGGGACGATGGTCCGCGGAATCCCACGAAGAACCCCGGTAACGCCGGCGATCTTGTCGCCGGTGATTCGCTCGCGATAGCGGAACTTCGAGACGGTTTTTGTCGACCCAGTCAAGCCGTCTGCCTGAACGGGGCGCGACAGGCCACGAAAGGCGATGGTCTGTCCAGGTCCGTCCTACTTCGCGTACCAGTCGCGCAGCCGCACTTCGATGCCGGAGCCTTCGAGCGCCTTGGTGAATACGGTCAGGTCGCTGCCGCGGTAGTGATAGGGATAGACGACCGCCGGATGGAACGCGCGCACCGCATCGGCTGCTTCCTGCGGCGTCATCGTGTAAGGCAGGTTGAAGCAGATGAAAGCAACGTCGATATTCTTGAGCGCGCGCATCTCGGGAACGCCCTCCGTATCGGCGCTGAAGTAGAATCGCTTGCCGCCATAGGTGACCACGTAGCCGTTGTCGCGGCCCTTCGGGTGGAAAAACTCACCCGCTGACGGGCCGCGCACCAGGTTATACGCGGGCACGGCTTCAACCACGAACGGCCCCAGCGTTTTCGATTCGCCATTCGAGATCACCGTGCAGCCGGTGACGCCGGCGGCGACTGTCTTGGGCCCCAGAATCACGGTGCCCGGCTTGCGTAGCTTATCCACGATGGCCGGCGCCATGTGGTCGGGATGGATGTGCGAGATCAGAATGTAATCGGCCGCGGGCAAGCCCTCGTAGGAGCCCATGGCTGGGTCGACGTACAGCACTTTGCCGCCCGCTTGAATCATCAGGCTGGCGTGCTGGATGGGGGTGAGCCGGAGCGTTCCTGCCGAGGTTGGGAATTCTTCCGGAGCGGCGGCAAACCCCATGCCCGCCGCCAGAGAAAGGATCAATGCCAGACGTTTCATAGCAGTTGATTGTAGCCGAATCGGCGGGCGCGGCAAAGCGGGCATTCCGTGCACAAGTGCAAAAGCTGCCGTTAATGAACCGAGTTTTCCCCAATAAAATGCGTCTGACCCCGTCTGACCCCTTTTCGGCAAATGCGTCTGACCCCTTTTCACCTACGCCGAACGGTCAAGGGAGTGAAGCGAACCGGCGAGCCCCGGCAGGGGCGACAGACAATAGCCCGTTGCTCACGCACTGTGCTCACGCACTGGGGTATTCTCTGGCGCCCTCCGGGTTGGCGCACTGCGCCCCCCTGTAGCGGTCCCAAGCGGCGGACAGCCTCCGATTATCCGAATACTTCTTGAGAATCGGCTCCCAGTTATGTCACGATATAGTTTGACTATCGAATTAAATAGCGACCGAGGAGATAATGGACCAGGCCTACGAGCTTTACGACGCCATTTTGTGCGGCAATGCCAAGGCTGCTGGCGCGCTTGCGCAAGAGGCGATTGACAACGGCGCCGACCCCGGCGGCGTGGTCGCCAGCCGCATGATTCCGGCCATGGATGAGGTTGGCCGGCGGTTCGAATGCGGAGACTGCTACGTTCCCGAACTCCTGCTGGCTGGCCGCGCGATGAAGGCCGCGCTGAACGTGGTGCGGCCGCTGTTGGCGGCGGGTGCCACCGAGCGCGCCGGCACCGTCGTCATCGGAACGGTGCAGGGGGACTTGCACGACATCGGGAAGAATCTGGTCACCGCCGTGCTGGAGGGCGCCGGTTTCCTGGTTCACGACCTCGGCGTGGACGTTCCCGCCGCCCGCTTCGTCGAGGCAGTGAAGGAAAAGCAGCCCGACATCCTAGCGCTATCGGCCCTGCTGACGGTCACTCTCCCCGCGATGAAGAGCACGCTGGACGCTCTCGCGCGCGCCCAAGTGCGCCACCGTGTGAAGGTGATGGTGGGCGGCGCGCCCGTCACGCGCCAGTACGCCGACGAGATTGGCGCCGACGCCTATAGCGACAACGCGTTTGGCGCGGTCAAGCTGGCCCGCGCCTTGATGGGGGAAAACCCGCCATGCAGTACCGTGCGCTAGCCATTCCCGACCCGCGGCAACTGGTCTATGGCCGCTCTCCACGGCCAGTGAAGTGCGGCTTCGATCTCGAAATCGGCGGCGGCCTGGTCTTTCCCGAGGTCAATTTCACCCTTCCCGCGATTGAAATCCGCGCCGACACCTGGAGCGAGGTGATGGCGCAGTACCACGAGATGGCCGGCAACATCGTGCGCCGCGCGGTCGCCTTGCAGGTGCCGGGCATCGTTCTCGAGTTCGAACTGCTGCCGCCCATGACGGCGAATCCGCCGTGGGGCGCCGAAATCACGCGCCTGCTGCGCCAGCACCTGGCGGAGGCGTACGACCGCCATGGCTTGCGCAGCGCGTTGCGCGTCACGCCGACCGATATTCGCGATCAGACCAGGCCGCCGGTGCTGCGCGAAGGCGCGCCCTGGGAGAACCTGGCCCGGTCGTTCGAGATGTGTATCGAAGCGGGCGCGGACATCGTATCCATCGAATCCGTGGGCGGCAAGGAGCTTCATGATCCGGGCCTGATGTACGCCGACCTGCGCCAGATCGTATTCGCGGTCGGCGTACTGGCGCCGCGCGATACGGCATGGTTGTGGGATCGGATTTCGCAAATGTGCGGCGCGCAAGGCCGCGCGATTCCCGGTGGCGACTCGGCCTGCGGTTTCGCCAACACCGCCATGCAGCTTGCGCATCAGAAGATGCTGCCCGAAGTGCTGGCCGCCGTGGTGCGCGCGATGAGCGCCGTGCGCAGCCTGGTGGCGTTCGAACATGGCGCCGTGGGGCCCTCGAAAGACTGCGCGTATGAAGGGCCGGTCATCAAAGCCATCACCGGCTGCCCGATCTCGATGGAAGGCAAATCGGCGAGCTGCGCGCATTTCAGCCCCATCGGCAACGTCGCGGCGTGTGTTTGCGACCTGTGGAGCAACGAATCGGTGCAGAACGTGCGCCTGCTGTCGGGAAGCGCGCCGGAGGCTTACACGGAGCTGCTGGCGTATGACTGCCGGCTCATGAATATCGCCGCGTCCCAGGGCCACGGACTCTTACTGCGCGACTGGCTGTCCCAATCCGATGAAGACTTGAGCGCGCAGGCGGCGATGCTCTCGCCCGCCGCCACCTGCCGGATTGCCGGAGCCATCGTCAATGCCGATGCCCAATATCAGCGGACGATTGCCGCCGGTAAGTCCGCCGTATGCGAGCTGCGCGAGCGCGCCGCCGCCGGAAGGCTCAAGCTCAGCGCAAAAGAAAAACAGTGGCTCGACCGGATCGAAGCCGAACTGTCCGCCTTACCCGGCGAAGACGACCTGCGGGCCGAGATGCTGGACCGCTGCGCAGATCTCTTCGCGCCGAGGAGTTACGGCTGGGAGTGAGGGGCACGGGCATACAGTGAGCGGGAATAATTCGCGTCAAGGCAGCGAGAACGTCCCTTCCGTCCGCTGGTTTCACAGCCGCTGTGTGCCCGCGGACTTTGCCAGCGCGCGATCGAGGGTGCCGAGGGGCAGGTGGCCGGCCTTGCGCGCGAGGTGCAGCATCAGGCAATCGGAAAAACCCAGCGCAGGCCGCGAACGGAAAAGATCGAGCGCGGCCTCGACGGCGTCGGAATTCTCGAGCGTCAGATCCTTGTGCTCGAGCAGCATCCCGAGCGCAGTGGCAAGCTCGGCGGCGCTGAATTCGTAGACCGTGGTGAGGACCCAGGTGGCCTCGGCCAGCGCGAGCACGGAGACCCAGGCGCCCTTTTCGACGAAGTGGTCGGCGGAATTGGCCTGGCGAAGATCGTCGCGCGTAATCAGCCGAACCAGAACGTTGGTGTCAACCGCGCGCATAACGGTTCCGGATGCGCTGCCGGATGCCCCGCTTCATATCGTCGACCGTCCGTGGCGCCGGCTCCTGCGTGGGAAAAAGCGCGCGATGGATATCCTCGGAAGAGAAGCGGGCCGACCGCCGCACGACAATGTTATCGCCATCCTCGTACCACTCCAGAACCGAGCCGGGACCGACGCCAAGCCTCTGCCGAACACCGGCGGGGACCGATATCTGCCCCTGCGCCGTGAGCTTAGAGTAAGCGATCGCCACGCCTT
>Ga0187851_10000036_pt1 | contig 121646 bp, 111 predicted proteins | sample June2016WEW_6_10_FD_132997 | JGI IMG/M metagenome (GOLD analysis project Ga0187851, IMG submission 132997) | Peatland microbial communities from SPRUCE experiment site at the Marcell Experimental Forest, Minnesota, USA - June2016WEW_6_10 | ecosystem: Environmental > Terrestrial > Soil >... | reverse complement strand
GCCAATGCCCAAGGCGAGCGTCAGGATCACGATGATCGTCAACATCGGCGATTTGCCGAGCATCCTGAAGGCGTAACGAATGTCCTGCCAGAACGTGGCCATGCGATGTCCTCCTCTTGCGCTGCTGCGTTAATGATAGATATGCACGTGTCCGTCCCTCGAGCGAACGTCGCGATCTCCATGTCGGCAAGCGGTTTACGGCGCGCGAGGGGATGGTTCCGGCGCTCGCAATGGGCGATTCCGAGACGCGGCGTGACGAAAACGGACACTTCGATGGCTGCCGTCCGCCGAGTATGTCTGAACGCGAGAGCGGGCGGTGGTGTCTGGATGTGTGAGGGCGCAAAATGCGCGCACCCCCTGGAGGATACCACCATGAAGGCAACTCGCTTTGCAGTCGCGCTGTTCGTAGTGCTGCTCGGTTGCGGAAATTTGTTGCACGCGCAAACGGCTTCGAGCAATTCCGGGCCCGCTCCCAAGGTGCCCGATCTTGCGAAGTTGAATGTCACCACCATGCTGCAACAGATGCAGACAGCGGCGACGCAGGGCGACTCTGATGCGCCGGCACCGCTACAGATCGTCGTCCAGTTCCTGCAACTACAACCTGCACAGCAGGCGATGTTCGGGCAATTGCTGGTGGCGCGGCAGACGGCCGTGGCTCCGCTGTTCCAGGCAATTGCGCAGAAGGAGCAGCAGCTGCAGACGTTGCTCGGATCCGGAGGCAATCCAGCGCAGGTGGGTATTCTGGTGATACAGATTACGGCTCTGCAGCAACAGATCGTCCAGACGCAGCAGGCGTTTCTGACGAACCTGGAAAACATGCTGGACGCGGACCAGCAGCAGCGGCTTGCCGCGGTTCGCGGCGCGGCGCAACTGCAGCCGGTGGTTCCGGCATTCCAGATACTCCAGCTGCTGTAGTCGTGCCGCAACGTGAGCGAGCGGGGCGTGCGTCCGAGCGACGCGCGCCCGGTGCCGCGGACTGGCGGCCAGGGTTTGCGTCCGCGCAAATTTCACGGTTGGAAGTGTAGTATTCACGTACTCGGGAAACGGATGATGGTGTTCGAACTCACGGCAATTCGGATGCTGCAAGGGTCGCGGGAGTGCATGGCCAATTTGATCGCGCGAACGGAAACCGAAGAACGTGAGGCGGCATTTGGCGCGCGCGTGGGCGAAAATCAGCGGCGCGTTTTTCAGATTGCCTACGGCATCCTGGGAAATCCGGCAGACGCACAGGATGTCGCGCAGGATGTGTTCATGCGCGCTTACCAGAAATTCCCTTCGCTGCGCGAGACGGAAAAGTTTCGGGCATGGGTGAACCGCATTGCGTTTCGACTGGCACTGAATCGGCAGCGTGGGATGCGGCGACGTTTGACGCGGGATACGGCATGGCACGCGTCGGGAACCGGTGAGACCGTGGACGGCGCGAAGAACGCGGAGGAAAACGTGTTGGTCGAGCGCTTGCGCGACGAGATCGAGGGCCTGCCGGAAAAACTTCGCAGGGTGCTGCAGCTTTCGATTGTTGAGGAGATGGACGCGGCGGACGTGGGCTTGGTGCTGGGGATTCCGGCTGGGACGGTGAGGTCGCGACTGCACACGGCACGAAAACTTTTGTTGGATGCGATGAAATGAAGAACGAATGCGCGAAATGGAGAGACCAGTTGCTTGAGGCCGCGCTAACGAGAACAGCGGCGGGTGGGCTGGAAGAACACTTGCTGGTGTGCGCGAGCTGTGCCGAGGAATTGGCGGCGCTACGCGCGCGGCGGGAGCGATTGGACGCGCTGCTGCCGCTCGTGGCGGCCGGGGCGGAGCCGCCGCCGGAGTTTCGGGCGCAGGTTTTGGCCGCGGCAGAGGCCGCGAACGAAGCGGAGGTCGCGCGGCCGTGGCGTGTATGGGCGTTGGCTGGCGCGACGGTGGTGACTGTGGTGACGCTCTTGATTGTTTTGGCTGTTCCTCAGAGCGAAATCCGGATCGTGCCTGCGAGCGATCTGGCCGCGGCGGAGAAATTGGCACAATGGCGAGCACCGAGCGACGTGTTTTTGGAGACACCCGGGCGGGAGATTTTGCAGACGACGCCGAGACTAGGCGAGTCTTACCTGCGCGTTCCGAAGAAAACGGACCAGGAGGATTGAGATGAAAGCGAGAGTGCTATGGATTTGCGCGCTGCTGTTTTTGGTGGCAGCCACGGCGAGCGCGCAACAACCCGACCAAGATCCGATCGGGCAGAGCTTCTTTGCGCCAGACCTGGTGATGCAGCATCAGGAAGCCATCGGGTTGAGCGATGAGCAGAAGACTAATCTGAAGACGGAAATCCGGGAGGCGCAGCTGAAGTTCACCGAGTTGCAATGGAAACTGCAGGACGAAATGGAAAAGATGGCTGCGATCACCAAGCAGCCGCACGTGGACGAGCAGGAGGCACTGGCTGAACTGGACAAAGTGTTGGCGGCGGAGCGCGAGATCAAACGGGCGCAGGTGACCTTGCTGGTGCGCATAAAGGACAAACTGACTCCGGAGCAGCAGGCGAAGCTTGTGGACATACGGAGTAAGTCGGGCAGCAGGTAAACGGACGCTTCCAGGAAGGCTGGGAATAATTTCGGCACTCGGAGTTTCGGCTCAGCAACTGGGAAATCGCTATCGCTTCGCATGAAATGCGGCAGCGAATCAGATTGGCTTTCATGACTCGACCGATTTGACCGCGCGTTGTTTCCTCCGCTAGCATGGCTGCGCTTGCGCAATCTCCATGGAAGCCATCAAACACGTGATCGTTGGGACCGCCGGACATATCGACCACGGGAAATCCTCGCTTGTCGAAGCGCTGACTGGCACGAATCCGGACCGGCTGGAAGAAGAGAAGCGGCGGGGGATCACGCTGGATTTGGGATTTGCGTTTCTCACGCTGGATGGCGTGCGGCTGGGGCTCGTAGATGTGCCGGGACACGAGCGGTTCGTGCGCAACATGCTGGCGGGTGCGGGCGGGATTGACCTGGTGCTGCTGGTGGTCGCGGCGGACGAAGGGATCAAGCCACAGACCCGCGAGCATTTTGAAATTTGCCGCTTGCTGGAAATTCCGCGCGGAATTATCGCGATTACGAAATCCGATCTGGTCGATGCCGACTCGCTGGGACTGGTGCGCCTGGAGATCGAAGAATTCGTGCGCGGATCGTTTTTGGATGGCGCACCGATTATGCCGGTGAGCGCGCGCAGCGGCGCAGGGTTGGACGAACTGAAGAACGAACTGCGACGCGCGGCGCAAGCGGTGGCGGTGAAAGATGCGACGCAACATTTTCGTCTGCCGATTGACCGCTCATTTGCGATGAAGGGATTTGGCACTGTGGTCACCGGGACGCTGATTTCCGGCGCGGTGAAAGTGGAGGACGAGGTGGAGTTGTATCCAGCGCGGAAACGGTTGCGCGTGCGCGGGCTGCATTCGGGCGGAAAACAGATCGAGCGCGCCGTGGCCGGACAGCGTACCGCCGTGAACCTGGCGGCAATCGAACACGAGGAAATCACGCGCGGGATGGTGCTGGCGCCCGCGGGCATCTTTGAAGCGACGCAGCGAGTGGATGCGCGCGTGACGCTGCTGGGTTCCGCGCCGCCGCTGAAAAATCGCGCTCGCGTGCATTTTCATCAGGGCACGGCGGAAGCGATTGCGGAAGTGATTTTGTTGAATGATAGCGGCGGTGAGCTTGCAGCGGGTGGTTCGGCGTTCGTGCAATTGCGGCTGGATAATCCTTTACTGCTTCTGCCGGGGGACCGTTTCATTCTGCGGCGATTTTCGCCGGTGGTGACGATTGGCGGCGGCACGGTGCTGGACGCGCGCGCGCCGCGGCATAAACGCAAGGATGCGGCAGTCGCGCCATTTTTGGGCGTGCTGGAGCACGGCAAACGCGAAGAAATCTTAGCCGCGCTGGTGGAAGCGGCGCCGCGCGGCATGACTCTGCCGGAGATACTGGCGCAGACGGGATGGATCGAATCGGATGCGCGCGTTGCGGCCGAAAAAATGGCGGCTGCGAAACGCGTGAGGATACTGGTGGGCGCGCCGGTGGTGCTGGCGCCGGCGCAAGCGGTTACAGAGTGCGCCGCCGCGATTCGCAAGGCGGTGGACGCTTTTCATCGTGCGAATCCTCTGTTGCCGGGGATTCCGAAACAAGAATTACGGGCGCGGGCGGGGCGAGAGCGCGTGGAAATCTTCGAAGCGGCGCTGGGCGATTTGTTGGCGGCGCGAGCGATGGTAACGGCCGGCGATCTGGTGAGCCTAGCCGGGCGTGAGGTCACGCTTTCGGCCGATGAAACGCGGGCGAAAGAATTGATCGAGCGCGAATTCGAGAGCGCGGGGCTGACCGTGCCGGGATTTGCCAGCGTATTGGCGAAGCTGCCGGTGGACGCGCCGCGTGCGCAGAAAATTCTGCAGATTCTGCTGCGCGAAAAAGTGCTGGTGAAGATTTCCAGCGATTTGGTGTTTCATCGCAGCACGCTGCTGAAGCTCCGCGATTTGCTGGCAAAATATCGCAAGGAACGCGGCGCGCGGCTGCCGATCACTGTATTTAAGGAACTTACGGGCATCACGCGCAAGTACGCCATCCCACTGCTGGAGCACCTGGACCGCGAGCAGGTTACGCGGCGGGCTGGGGATGAGCGTGTTATACTTTAGAGGATTGGGGTCTGAAGGGCGAATCGGAAGCAGCCGCGGGGTCGTGCGCTGCGATTTGGTATCCAGAAAAGTCTGGAAGGCAGGTGAGTTATGGAAGCATTAAGCCCGTTTCATTTGATTATCATTCTCGCGGTGATCGTGCTGCTGTTCGGCGGGAAGAAAATTCCCGAAGTGATGCGCGGACTGGGCGAGGGCATCCGAAACTTTAAGGATGGCATGAATGCGCCGCATCCGAGTTCGCCGAGCGCGAACCCGCCGGCGAATCCTCCGGCTGCGGCGCCGACTGTGCCGCCGAGCCCGGCAGCGCCGGAAGAGAAGAAGTAGCGGCTCAGTTTATACGACGCGAAATTAGAGTGTTGCGAGTTTTTGACGGCGGTCCCGCTTGGTGGGACTGCCGTTTTGTTTTTTGTGGCGCGATAGAATCTGCGAGCTACGGCGAAGCGGTCCCTCAGCGGCTAAAGCCGCTCCAATTTTGCGGCGATTGCGGCACGGCTGAAGCCGTGCCCTGACGAAAATCAACGGTTCTCACACGTTCCAACGCCACAACCTACAACAGTTCTCGTCCCGCGACGGCTACGTTGTGCCGTCTTCTTTCCAGCCGAGGGCTTGCAGCGTGGTCCAGAGGCGAGAGAGCGGCAAGCCCAAGACGTTGAAATAGCAGCCTTCGATGCGCGTGGCGAATCGCCCAGCGATGCCCTGAATGCCGTACGCCCCGGCTTTATCGAAGGGTTCGCCGGTTTGGATGTAATTTTCGATTTCCTCTTCCGACATCTTCAGGAATTCGACGCGTGTTTTTTCCACGTGCAGAGCTTCTTTGGCGGCGGGAATGTCTATCACGCAGAGAGCGGTGAGCACTTCGTGTGTCTTGCCGTTGAATAGCCGCAGCATGCGGCGAGCGTCTGCGGCGTCTTCAGGCTTGGCGAGGATTTGGCCTTCGGCTACGACGGTCGTGTCCGCAGCGATCACGATGGCGCGTTCACCTGCGGCGCGCGCTTTGTCGGCGACGGCGTGCGCTTTGGCTTGCGCGACGCGGCGGACGTAATCCTCGGCGGATTCGCGCGGCAAGAGAGTTTCGTCAACATCGGCGGGGCGGACTTCAAACATGAATCCAGCGTTGCGCAGTACTTCAGCGCGGCGCGGCGAAGACGATGCGAGGATCAGCTGCATGGGAGAAACGTAACATAGAACTCCTGTACGAACGTACAGGTTGCAAGTGTGCAACGGGGCCGTGGCGGATTGTACGCAAGGCGATGCGTCAGGCGTAGCGGTAGGTAGCGAGATAGTCTAGGCTGATAGAGTTGATGAAGTGCCGCAGGATTGCTTCGCGATGGGCCTGCATCGCGATTTGAACTGGCAACAGAACTCCTGCAAATAAGTGAGAGACGCGAAAATGGGATTCCTGTTCTACGCAAACTTTGTGAGATTTGTGCTGGAAGGCGGCTACGGCCAGGTGTTGGCGGAGCGTGCGCGCATTTGGATGAAGGCCGCCGGCATCGTGCCACCGGAAGTCTAGAGGCAGGTTGGAATCGTTGCCCGCCGCGGGCGGGGTTGAAAGAAGACCGAGGACCGAGACGATGCAGACGACCAGAGAAGCGCGCGGGGGGCGAGGAGTGGATGTGCGCACGCCGGAAATGCTCGGCACGCTGGCGACGCACGCGCCGCTGATCGAAGAATTTCAGTTTGTGAAATTCCGGGTGGAAGGCGAGGTGGCGCATCTGCGCCTGGATCGCCCGGATCAGAACCTGCTGAACGAGCGGATGTTGATGGAAATCGCGGCGGGGATTAATTCCGTCAGCGAAAAGCGGCAAGTGAAGCTGGTGCTGCTGGATTCGGCAGGCAAGACTTTTTCCGGCGGAATCGAGCTGGGAGAATATACGCAGCGGCGCGTGTTCCAGTTGCTGGACGCTTTTCATAGCGCGTTTGCGGCGATGATGGATACGTCGAAACCGGTGATCGTGGTGGTGAACGGGCCTGCCTATGGCGGCGGAGCGGAGCTGGCGGCGCTGGGCGACCTGGTGATTGCAACGCCCAATGCGCGTTTTGCGCAACCGGAAATTAAATTGGGCGCGTTTCCTCCACTGGCCGCTGCGGTGCTGCCTTATATTCTGGGGCCGAAGATGGCGATGGAGCTGGTGCTGACCGGCGAAGCGATGTCCGCGGAACGCGCGCGCGAAGTGGGGCTGGTGAATTTTCTGGTGCCGGAAGAAAAGCTCGTAGACAAGGTCGATGAGATTATCGGACGCGTGACGGCGCAGTCCGGTCCGGTGTTGACCATGGCGAAGAAAGCAATTCTGGGAAGCCTGGGGTTGCCGCTGCGCGAGGGCGTGCGCAATTCGATGAAAGTTTTCTTGAATGAGCTGGCCGACCTGGAAGATTCGCAGGAAGGTTTGCGCGCGCTAGTGGAAAAACGCGCGCCGAAGTGGAAGAACCGCTAAACACGCGCGCGGATGATGCAGCATTCGCCTTGCAATTTTTCGCCTTTCGCGTTTATTCCCGATTGCAGTCACGAAACCACGCAGAATCGCCTCCGGTGTGCGAGCGGCCATTGGATTGACAGCAAAAGAGCGGACGCATACACTCGGCGAGGACAACTTAGCTGGCTCGGGGTAGCCTTGCGAGTGCGATCATCGTGCTCGCAGGTAAAGATTGAAATCGGCTGAATGGATTTCAATTTTTAGGGAAGGCCGTGAAAATCGGCCACGGTCCCGCCACTGTAATCGGCCATCACTGAATCGCGTTTTCTTTTTTTGCAAGCGCGCGGGTGATCGGTTGAAAGTCAGGGAACCTACCCGAACTGGTCGAAGCTGACACTCTCCGCGCGAGAGAGTGTGGCGAGGCGCCTCGCTCTATTCGCGAGGCTTTTTTATTTTGCCGGAGAATATTTTGGCGGCGAGCAAGGCAAGACGACGGTTTTTTGCGATTGCGCTGACGTTAGCTGGTGTTGCGTTCGCGTGTGGCGTGGGCGATGCCGGCGCCGCCGATGTGCGCCCGCAGCAAAGCGCGGCCACGGCAACGGATCCCGCGTCGCAAACCGCCGCAAACAAGCGCGCTGTAAAGCAAGTGACGGACGAAACGGGCCGGCAGATGGCGATTCCGTTGAATGTGCAGCGCGTGGTGAGTCTGGCACCGAACTTGACGGAAACAATTTATGCGCTGGGTCTGGACCGCAAGCTCGCGGGCGACACGACGTTTTGCGACATCCCACCCGCGGCGAAAGATAAACCGCACGTTGGCGCGCCGCAGGATCCGAGCCTGGAAGCGATTGTGGCGCTGCATCCGGATCTGGTGCTGGCGACGACATCCATCAACCGCGCACAAACGGCAGATGCGCTTCTGAAGATCGGCGTGCCGGTCTATACCAGTGCTCCCCACACCATTGCCGGGATGCTGAGTTCAACGGCGGCGATCGCGGATTTGCTGGGCGCAAGCGAGCAGGGCGCGAAGGTGGTGGCGGAACTGCAGAAGCGCCTAGATGCGCTGCACACAGCGCTGCAAGAACGGCCCATGGTGCATGTGCTGTTTGTGGTGTGGGAAGATCCGCTGATTTCGATCGGGCAAAATACTTTTATCGCCGATGCGCTGCGCTGGGCGGGCGCGGAGTCAATTATCGTGGCCAGCCAAAATTGGCCACAGGTGAGCATGGAAGAGGTGGTGCGCTTGCAGCCGGATTACATTGTGCTGACGCCGGATCATCTGGAAGCGGAAACGCACGAGCGCGCTGACAACCTGCGCGGTCGGCCGACGTGGAACGAACTGCGCGCGGTGAAATTGGGGCACGTGGTGATGGGCAGCGACGAATTCACGCGGCCTTCGCCGGGATTGGTGGATGCGATCGAGGCGCTGGCGCATGAATTGCATCCGGAAGTTTTCCCGCCGAAAGTGGAAAATGGAAAAGTGAAAATGGAAAATGGGGCGCGATTTTACGCCACGACAGCGGCGGGACAATCTTTCCGGGACTGTGGCACATGCGCCCGCTGACGCCGCGACGAATTCTTTCGATCTGCGGGCTGCTGGCGGCAATCCTTTTTGCGGCAGTTGTGGTTTCTCTGCGCGTGGGCGCTTACCCGATCAGCATGCGGGATATCGTGATCACTTTGTTTAACGGCGCGATTGGACGCGGGGACACTTCGGAATTCAACCAGGTGATTTTCGGATTGCGCCTGCCGCGCATCGCATTGGGAATCCTGGTAGGCGCGTCGCTTTCCACTTCCGGGGCTGGATTTCAAGCGCTGCTGCGTAATCCGCTCGCCGATCCTTACGTGCTGGGAGTTTCCAGTGGCGCGGCGCTGGGCGCAATGGTCAGCTTGATTGTTGCTCCGCACGTCGTGGGCGCGATTCAACTGGCGGCGTTCATCGGCGCGGCAGCGACGATCGCGGCGGTTTATTTTCTTGGCCGACGCGGCGGCCAACTGGACAGCGCGACGCTGCTGCTCGCTGGAATTGTAGCGGCTTCGTTTCTTTCGGCGATCATTATTTTCCTGCTGACTTTGGTGAACGGGCCCGGACTGCGCAGCATGACGTTCTGGCTGATGGGAGATTTGACCGCACCGCCGCCGACACAGAATGTAATGGGCTGGTTTGGCTTTCTTTATTTTATTTTTGTGGTGGCGGCGGGGGCGATGTACACCACGTCTTCCGATCTGAATCTGATTCTTACAGGCGAGCAGGAAGCGGGGCACCTGGGCGTGAACGTGACGCGCGTGAAGCTGGTGGTGTACGTGGCGGCGTCGGTGCTCACGGGCCTGGCGGTTTCGGTGAGCGGCGCGATTGGATATGTGGGCCTGCTGGTGCCGCATGTGATGCGCATGCTTTTCGGCACGGATTATAGGCTGCTGATTCCCACGTCGGCGATTGGCGGCGCGATTGTAATCGTGCTGGCGGATACGCTGGGGCGCACGATTGTCGCGCCAACGGAATTGCCCGTGGGAGCGATGACGGCGCTGGCCGGCGCGCCGGTGTTCATTTATTTGATGCGCAGGAGAATTCGATGAACGCCGGCGCGGAAAACGGCGCCACGGTGGCTCGGCATCCGGTGCCGTTTGCGCCTCCGAAGAGCGTGCGCCTGAAAGTGGAGCAGGCGAGTTACGCCTATTCGGCGACGGACCGCTCGGCGCCGAAATTCACGCTGGGGCCGGTGAGCTTCGAAGCGCAGCAGCGCGAGCTGGTGGCAATTCTGGGACCGAACGCCAGCGGAAAATCGACGCTGCTGAAATTGCTGGCGGGATTGATCAAGCCGCTTTCGGGGCGCGTGGAAGTGGACGGCACGGAAGTGAGCGAGCTGGAATTGCGCACCCGCGCGCAACAGATCGCGCTGGTGTCGCAGGAAAGCGAGCTGCTTTTTCCGCTGCGCGTGTGGGAATACGTGCTGCAGGGGCGCTATCCCTACGGCAAGAGATTGCGCTTCGAATCCGATGAAGATTGCCTGATGGCGGGAAACGCGCTAGCGCAGGTGGGCGCTGATGCTCTGCGCGACCGCTGGATGGAGCAGCTTTCCGGCGGCGAAAAGCAACGCGTGATTCTGGCGCGCGCGCTGGCGCAGCAGCCTTCGCTGCTGCTGCTCGATGAGCCGACGCAACATTTGGATATCGGCGGCAAAGTGGAATTACTGCGAAGGCTGCGGCGGCTGGCCGACGAAAATCGCTACACCGTGGTGGTGGTGACGCACGAATTGAATTTGGCCGCGGAATTTTCCGACCGCATCGCTTTGCTGCATAAGGGCAAGTGCCTGCGCATCGGAGAACCCGCGGAAGTGTATCAGCAGGATGTGCTGGAGGAAGTGTTCGAAGCGCCCCTGGAAGTGGAGATGCGCTCGAGCGGGCGTCCGCGCGTGATTCTGCGCGGGAGCCACTAGTGTTTTAGCTGTAAGCGGCGCGCGTGGCAATTTCACGACGCCGTCCACAATCACCAGAGACTCCGCGCACGGGAAGACGGTGAAAAACCGTCGCCGCCGCGCGACTGTAAGGCGGAATTTTTCAGCGCGCACCACTGTCTGAAGCTCTGAATCGCGCAAAGCCTGCGATTCGGAGTGGAAGATGGGAAGGTCGCGCTGCTGCCGCGATTTCAGCTGTGTGCTGTGCGCTGAAATCGGGGAGCAAGCCGCCAAGCCAGGAGACCGGCGGAGTCTCAATCCGGACACGCAAGCGCCTGAGGAGGCGCGTGCGTCGTTTGGACAACCTTCAACTCCCGCGCGAGAGGGAGAGGAGGAAAAATGAGACTGCACGCATTGGTGTTTGTTTTAGTGGGAAGTTTTTTTGCAGCAAGCTGGTCGCAACCTGCCGCGCTTTTCGCACAAACAATCACAAGATCCAATGGCACGCTGGCGGGAGCAGTGACGGACCCCAGTGGCGCAGGAATTCCGGGTGCACACGTGACGGCGAAGGCCGCTAATGCGGCTGCAACGGGCGCTGGCGCGAAATCGGCATTCGAAACCCAGACCGACTCCGACGGGCGATTTTCCTTGGAATTGCCCCCGGCAGAGTACCGAGTAAGCGTCGAGGACGAATCGTTCGAGCGCGAACAGGACCAAGTGACGGTGGCGGCGGGCCAAACGCAAACTTGGAACGTGCGGCTGACGTTGGAGCCCATGTCGGCCGGGGTGGTGGTAAGCGCCGCAGCTGAGCCCGCAACGATCGAGAACACTGCTGCGCTGGTCAACATCTTGACGCGGGAACAGATTGACGAGCGCGGGTATGTTTGGCTAACGCCGCTGACGCAAGGGATACCCGGCGTCAGCTTTTCGCAGCTGGGGCCGATGGGCGGGACAACCACGTTTTTCCTGGACGGTGGAAATTCCAATTACACGAAAGTGCTGATCGATGGCGTGCCGGTGAACCAGCCGGGCGGATCGGTGGACTTTTCGAATTTCGCGCTGGATGGAATTGACAAAATCGAAGTGGTGCACGGAGCGGCGAGCGTGCTGTACGGTTCGGACGCCATGTCCGGGGTGATGCAGATTTTCACGCATCGCGGTTTGACGAGCCAGCCGGTGCTGGAACTGGAAGGCGACGGCGGAACTTTCAGCACGGGACATGGCTCCGGACAACTGAGTGGCCTCTTCGGCAAGTTCGACTACTCGGCGGGCGCGGCTTATTTCGACAGCGACGGGCAGGGGCCGGACAATTTTTTCCGCGACACCACCTTATGGGGAAATTTCGGCTGGAAGTTCTCAGACACCGACACGCTGCGCCTGACTGTGCGCAATAGTTCCAGCGACGCGGGCCAGCCCGGACAGACGGCACTCGACCCGCCGATCTTCGTCGCAGGACAGAGCACCGGCCTGCACGATTTCGCCGCGGGACTTACCTGGGATTTTCAGACCGGGCCGAACTGGGAGCACCGGCTGAGCGGATTTGAAGCGCGCGAGAATTCGATTGATGTGGTGCCTCCGTTCGGAGCGTTCGACACGACCTACAATCGCGCCGGGCTAAACGAGCAATCTACTTATCTGTTTCACAATGGCGGCGTGTCCGTCGGCTATTCATTTGAAGTAGAAAACGGTGGCGCTACGGCGCGGCACAATCAAGCGGGCTACGTCGAAGCGCATTATCGATTCGGGCAGCGGCTGACTGTCGTTGCGGGCGGGCGCGTGGATGGCAATGGATTTTACGGCGTGCGCGCGGTGCCCAGAGTGGGCGCGGCGTATGCGCTGCGCCATGGCGCGGGATTTTGGGGAGCGACGCGGCTGCGCGCTTCTTATGGCCTAGGAATCAAGGAGCCGGAGTTGCTGCCGCCGGACTGCAGCCCGCAACTCGATCCGGAACGCAGCCGCACAGTGGACTTCGGAATCGATCAGGCGTTCGCGTCGGACCGAATTCATTTTTCGGCGACGGCGTTTTTCAATCGCTTTCAGGATATCGTGAGCTTCGCGAACGTCACGACGAATCCGAATTGTCCGGCGTTCGGCGGCAGCTATTTCAATACGGACCTGGCGCGTGCCAACGGCGTGAACTCCACGATCGAGACGAAGCCATTGCGATGGCTGAATATCGTCGGCAACTACACCTACGATGATTCGAAAGTCCTGCTGACAACGAACCCGCTTCAAGATCCAGCGCTCGCGCAGGGAAATCGCTTGTTCAAGCGGCCGCTGCATTCGGGCAGCCTGATTGCCAACGCACATTTCCGCTGGGCCAACTTGAATTTCGGCGGTTATTACGTAGGCCGGCGCGCGGATAGCGATTTCGAGAGCACCACTGTCGGCGGGGTCTGCACGGGCTATTGCATCACCAGCGACCCGAGCTACGTGCGCTGGGACGCGGCGGCGAGCGTGCCGGTGGCGAAAGGGCTTTCGGCCATCGCGCAGGTGCAGAATTTGTTCGACCGCCAGTATCAGGACGCGGTGGGATATCCGGCGCTGGGCCGGAATTTCCGCGTCGGAATCAAATACCTGTGGGGCGGGAAGGACTAGAGGCGGCTCCCCAACGCGCCACGAGCCAGGGACTGGCGCGGATGATATAATCGCCAGTCCCGATGGGTTCAACGACAGAAAAAACGGCTCGCGTGACTCCCGAGACCATGGCGAAGTACGAAGCCGTGATCGGGCTGGAAGTGCACGCGCAGCTGAAGACACGCACGAAGGCGTTCTGCGGCTGCTCGACGCGCTTTGGCGATGCGCCGAATTCCAATACTTGTCCGGTGTGTCTGGGCTTGCCCGGCGCTTTGCCGGTGCTGAACCGCCGGGCGCGCGAACTGGCAATTCGCGCGGCTTTGGCTCTCGAGTGCAAGATTCAGGAGCGGTCCGTCTTCGCGCGCAAGAATTATTTCTATCCTGACCTGCCCAAGGGCTACCAAATTTCACAGTATGAATTGCCGCTGGCGCTGGAGGGCTCGCTGGAAATTGAAGCAGAGGGCGCGGCCAAGCGCATTGGAATCACGCGCGTGCACATGGAGGAGGATGCGGCCAAGAATCTGCACGAGGGCTTCGCGGACTCTGACCGCTGGAGCTACATTGATTACAACCGCTGCGGCACGCCGCTGATAGAAATTGTGTCCGAACCTGATATACGCACGCCCGCTGAAGCGTATTCATATTTGACGACCTTGAAACAGGTGCTGGAGTACACGGAAGTGAGCGATTGCAATATGGAAGAAGGCTCGCTGCGCTGCGACGCGAACGTTAGCGTGCGACTGCGCGGGGCGCCGAAATTCGGAACGAAGGTGGAGGCGAAGAACTTGAATTCGTTCCGCTACCTGGCGCACGCGCTGGAATACGAGATTGAACGCCAGATCGGCGTGATCGAGGCGGGCGGCACGGTGACGCAGGAGACGCGGCTGTGGAATGTGGCGGCGGGGCGCACCGAGGCAATGCGTTCGAAGGAATTCGCGCACGACTATCGCTATTTTCCGGATCCGGATTTGCTGCCGCTGACGGCTTCAGAGGCGCTGGTGGCGCAGGTTCGAAGCGAAATGCCGGAATTGCCAGCGGCCAAGCAGGCGCGTTTCGTAAGCGAATATGGAATCGCTGAATATGATGCGGGCGTGCTGACGGCGACGCGTGCGCTGGCCGAGTATTTCGAGGCTGTGGCGCGCGCGGGTGCTCCGGCGCGTGCTGCGGCGAGCTGGATTTCGGTGGAATTGCTGCGCCGGCTGAAAGACGCGGGGAAAGAAATCGAGGATTGTCCGGTGGCGCCGGCGGCGCTGGCGGAATTGCTCGCGATTGTGGAGCGCGGCGAAATCACGGCGGCGAGCGGCAAAAAAGTATTTGCCACCATGTTCGATACGGGGAAAAAAGCCACGGAAATAATCGCGTCCGAGGGAATGGCGCAGATTTCCGATACGGGCGCGATCGAAAAGATTGCACGCGCCGTAATTGCCAAGAACCCGGAAAACTTGGCGAAGTATCGTGCGGGAAGCGAAGGCGTATTCAAGTTTTTCGTGGGACAGGTGATGAAGGAAACGCGGGGGCAGGCCAATCCGCAGATCGTAAATGAGATTCTGAAGCGCGTGCTGGCGGAGGCGTAACGGCCGGGGCGTGCGCGTGGCGAAGCAGCGTGAAGCAGAGGCGAAGGAGAAACACCGTGCTGAACGAAGGCGATCAGGCACCGCATTTTGAAGTGCTGGGAGATGACGGGCGAAAAGTGTCGCTCGCCGACTATCGCGGCAAGAATTTGATTCTGTATTTTTATCCGAAGGCGAATACGCCGGGGTGCATTCACGAAGCGAACGGCTTCCGCAACATGATCGCGGATTTTCAGGCGCAGAACGCGGAGATCGCCGGGGTGAGCGCTGATGACGTGGAGGCGCAATCGAAATTCAGCAAGAAGCTGAACCTGAATTTCCCGTTGCTGGCGGATACGGAATTCGAAGTGATCGAAGCGTACGGCGCGCGGCGCATGAAAAGCTTTTTGGGTAAGACCTTCATGGGAATCGTGCGGACGACTTTCTGGATCGGGCCGGACGGCAAGATCGTGAAAATCTGGAACGGCGTCGTCCCCAGGGGGCACGCAGCGGAAGTGCTGGCGGCGCTGCGCGGCGACGAGCCGGCGGCTGAGCTCACGGCCGGGAGCGACGATGCAGCTTCGGCCGCTGCGCCATCGAGTAAATCGTAAACGAAATTCGGCAGCGCCCGGGTGTGGCCTTCGTTCGCTCTCGGCTCGGAGAATCTAGATGCTCAAAGTAGGCGACAAGGCTCCGGACTTTCAGGTGATGGACGACAGCGGCGCGACTGTTTCGCTGCGGGATTATCGCGACAGAAATCTCATCCTGTATTTTTATCCGAAAGCGAATACTCCAGGCTGAATCAACGAAGCGTCCGAGTTCCGTGACGCACTGAAGCAATTCGAAGAACTGAACACCGCCATTGTCGGCTGCAGCGGCGATTCCGTGCAATCCCAGAAAAAATTCAAAGGGAAGCACAAACTGACTTTTCCGCTGCTGGCCGACACCGAATTCGAAGTGATCGAGCCGTACGGTGCGCGTCGGATGAAAAGCTTCCTGGGGAAATCGTTCCTTGGGATCGTGCGGATGACGTACTGGATCGGTCCGGATGGAAAAATCCGCGCCATCTGGGACAAAGTCACTCCCAAAGGGCACGCTACGGAAGTGCTCACAGCAATGCGTACAGAATAGTTTTCCGGAGAGAGCATCGGCCCTCCCCGGAAAACGCGTGGGCAGGCGCGCGATTATTTGTGTTGGTAGGCTGAGATTTTACCGAGGTAGTCGCGATGAGCCTCGCTAACCGTGAGGTTTGAAATCATTTCTGCCACCGCTGGATTATCCTTCATCGCGGCTGCCAATCGCGAATAGGCTCGGTCCATCGCTTCGCCGCTGGGATACAGGACTGCGAGGTTGTACGAACCTTGCGGATCGGTGTGAATGTCTTCGGTGTCGAGGTTGTACATCAACACGGTGCCGTCGGCGATGCTCGCGTCGAGCATCGGCAGAATGTACTTCTTGATGTGGTCCACAAACGCGTCGCCCTCGCCCGGCTTGGCCGTCCAGAAACCTACGCGGACGTAACCGGTGGTCGCAGAAGACGTCTTCCCGCCGTGTGCTATCGTGTGCAGGAACAGATCCCTGTGCCTGGTGACGGAAGTGTAGGCGCCACCGGTGGCGGGCGGGCGTAGAGTGTCCAGCGCCTTCAGGATTCCGGCGCGGCTGCTGGCGACGAAGAAGTCTTCGTGCGAGTAGCCGTCTTCGGTGTGCACGTAGTTCGCGTCGCTGCCCCAAGCTATGATTGTGCCGTCCGCAAGGAGATGCTGCAACGCTGCGTTCTGCTGATCGCGTTCCTTCTCAAACGCGCCCCACTGCCCGCGCGGCACATTCCACTCTGAAACGTAGGTGTAATAGGTTTGGTCCTGCGCCCCGGTCGGTGTCGCAATCAGGGCCGCGCCCAACGTCAATGCAAAAGCGAAAGCCAAGACAATGCAAGTTCTCTTCAACATGCTTTTCCTCCGTATTTGGCTGCTTGTGGTCGTGCTTGTGGCCGAGAAATTTCCCGAAAACTAGCTGGTGAGGGGCGGTCCAGAGGGCCGGAAAAGCTCGGAACGTAAATCACGCGTGCGAGCTATCGCGTGGACCGCAGGCTAACGCCAGCGCCATTGCGTGTCAATCGCAATCGCGTTATAGGCGTGCTTGGGCTAGTGAAATAATCGTTTTGTGAAGTTCCATTTTGGTACGCAGCGGCACGAAACGCGACTACTCAGAAGTTAGTCGCGGTGCAGGACTTTGTAATTTGCGAGGATACAGCCACCGTCGAGTAGCCGATTCTCCGTGAGTGTCAGTTTCACTCGGTTTCCTGTATCGCGGAAGGTAGGAATCCCGGAGCCGAGCAGGATGGGATGAATGTTCAGGCCGATTCGATCTAGCAGGCCCGCAGCTAGGAGCGACTGCGCGAGTTCGCCACCACCCATCAGGCAGATGCCTTTCCCCGGCGCGCGTTTTAGATCTCGGACGAACTTGACTGCGTCGCCCGCGACCAGTTCGACACCAGGCTCGTCAATGTTCTTGAGCGTTCGTGAGAACACGTAGGTCCGCATGGCTGGCTCCTTGCGTTTGCCGCCCTTGGTCTTCGCTGATTTCTGTCCGACCGAAACCGCGTAGGTCTTTCGCCCCATCAGGATCGTATCAACGTCCTTCCAGTAGTCGGTCATCACTTGCTGCACGTCCTTGCTGAAGTGCAACCAATCGATCGCGCCGTCCACTCCGGCCAGAAATCCGTCCAAGCTAACCGCTCCACCATAGGTCACAGTGCGCATGAAAGTGCTCCTTCCCAGCTTTCGCGCTGGAAGCATCTCCAACTACATACTCGACAAGACGGATATTCATCAACATTTTACTTGCTGCGTGACAAGTGCGGCTGAATGGGGCGCGCTGCGCGTCTCGTGGATTTCGCTAGATCGTGACGCGGAAGGAATCGCCGTCTGATTCGATCAGCGCGTTGTCTATCAGGCGCGTGTCTTCGACTTTGGCGGCTAGCAGGACGTAGCACGTGCCGCGCAGGCTGGCGATTGGTTCGAGCGTTTCATTATCGACAATTTCGGCGTAGTCGAGCGCGACGCGCGTTTCCGGCGCGAGCACGCGGCGCAGAACGGTGAGCAAGCGGGCGGTGTCGCGTTCACCTTTGGCGATTTCATCGCGCACTGCTGCGAGAGCGCGCGGGAGCGCCGCGGCTGCGCGGCGGTTTTCCGTATTCAGATATACGTTGCGCGAAGAAAGCGCCAGGCCATCTGCTTCGCGCATGATCGGACAGACCACCACGCTGGTATCGAGATTCAAATCCTTGGACATTTGGCGGATCAGGCGCGCCTGCTGCGCGTCCTTGCGGCCGAAATAAGCGAAGCGCGGTTGCACGATTTCGAAAAGTTTCAGCACCACCGTCGTGACTCCGCGAAAATGTCCGGTGCGCGAACGCCCTTCGAGCCGGTCGCTTAGGCCTTCCACCACGACCGCCGTGCGAAAATCGGGCGGGTACATTTCCTGCGGCGATGGCGCGAAAAGATAATCCACGCTCAGAGCTTCCAGCGCGGCGCGGTCTGCTTCCAGCGTGCGCGGATATTTATTGAGGTCTTCGCCCGGGCCGAACTGCTTGGGATTGACGAAGAGCGACACGACCACCGGCGCGCATTCGCGTCGCGCGGCGCGAATCAGCGAAAAATGGCCTTCGTGCAGCGCGCCCATCGTCGGGACGAGGCCGAGAATACGCTCCTGCGCGCGGGCTTCGTGCGCGATCTGCTTCATCCATTCGATGGTGTGGATGGTTTCCATGGGAGTGGGCGGGGGCGCGCGCTTAAGTGAAAGACAGATGAGATTTCCGCGCGCAGGAACAGCTGGCGCGCTTCATGCTCTGGCGCTCGCCTGTGCGGCGCGCTCGCGATAAAACGCAATCAAATCCGTGCCCGTGGCTTTCGCGCCCAATTGCCGCAGCAGAGTGGTAATTTGCCCGCGATGGTAGGTGCCGTGGTTCGCCAGATGCTGCAACATGTGCCAGAGCGGGGCCGCTTGCGGTACTCCGGCAGTCGTGGTGTGGTGCACCACGCGTTGCACATCTTCCGGCGTGAGCGACGCGATGTAGTCCAGCAAGTCGCTATCAATTTCCGCCCAGCGGGCGCGCACGGAATCCACGTTTGGAAAATCCGAAGTGGGGGCGTAGGAATTCGGCGAGCGGCCGTGCCAGCGTTCGAGCCACAGCCATTCCACTAGCATCACGTGCACCAGAGTGTCGCGCACGGAACGAAAGCTGGAGCCCATGTCGCGCGTAAATCGTTCTTCGGTCAGCTGCGAGCACGTCTCGAGCGTGCGATGGTTGGCCCAGGAGTTGTAATCGTACAGCAGGCGAAAATCTTCCGCGTTCATGGGAAGCCCTCCCGTTAAATTGATTTGGCGCCGGGCGGCGCACGGCATGCTTCAGGTTCGCTGGCGCGCCAGCAACTGCTCGCGCAACTGCGCGGGCGAGTGAAACGATTCGGCATCCGACGGAAAATCGCCGCGGCGGACATCGTCGCAATAGCTGGTGACCGCGCGGGAGATTTCCGCAGCCAGATTCACATACTGGCGCGCGAATTTCGGCTTGTGGCCCGGCGTGAGGCCCACCAGATCGTGGAAAACGAGCACCTGGCCGTCGCACTCGGGCCCGGCGCCGATGCCGATCGTCGGGATGTGCAATTTTTCAGTAATGCGCGCTGAGAGATCGCGCGGCACGGATTCCAACACTACCGAAAATGCTCCGGCGGCTTCCACGGCGCGCGCATCGCGCTCGAGCTGGCGCACCGCGTCAGCCGTTTTTCCTTGCACGTGAAATCCGCCCAGCGCGTGAATGGATTGGGGCGTGAGGCCGACGTGGCCCATCACCGGGATTTCGGATTCGACGAGGCGCGCGATCAATTCAATGCGCCGCTCGCCGCCTTCGACCTTCACCGCTTCGGCGCCGCCTTCCTTCACCAGCCGCACGGCGTTGCGCACCGATTCATCGAGCGAAACGTGAAAGCTGCCGTACGACATATCAGCGACGAGAAGCGCCCGACGGGTACCGCGCCGCACGGCCCGGGTGTGATGCACCATTTCGTCGAGCGTCACCGGCAGCGTGTTCTCGTAGCCGAGCACCACCATGCCCAGCGAATCGCCGACGAGAATGATATCCACGCCCGCTTCATCGAGAAGCAGAGCGGTGGAATAGTCATAGGCCGTGAGGCAGGTGATTTTTTGCTTGGTTTCGAAATGGCCTGCGACGGAACGCGTCTTGCGGGAAAGTATGTCAGGCACGGTAACTTTACCGTTGCCCGCACGCGGTGCAACACTCATCTAGTCCTCCGGTGCCGCTCCCGGAAAGCAGGATGCAGCCCATCACGAGGTTTGATGCTAGCAGAAGGCCCGCGGTTTCCGCAAAACTATTGTGCTGCAGGGAGCGAAACCAGCGTGTATGAAGTAGTTACGATGCCGCCGCCAGTGAGATTCGCGCGCCGCGCTGACATTGAGCGCGAAAAGCGCAATGGGGAGTGTGCTGCGCCGCTCGCCGCAGAAAGCAGCGCAGCACGAAAGCAAACGGTCACGCACGCGAACTAGTGATCGTGGTCGTGCCCGTCCCAATCGCGATCGGTGTGCCAGCGATGGGCATCTTCATCCCACCACCTGTGATCGGCGTTCCAGCAGCGCTCGCGTTGCGCGGCGAGCTCGTTGCGCCAGCGAGCGGCTTCTGGGCTGTTCGGGCCGTGATGGGCGATAGCATCGTGCAGTCTGTGGTCAATCCTCGCGGTATTTTTCTGGCAGTCGTCCGCGCGGGCTGGCGTCGAAGAAAACGCCAGGATGCCGGCCAGTGCCGCGGTCGCCATCGCGACTTTCGCAGCGTTGCCAATCTTCAAGCGATTTTGCATGAATGTAACTTCCTCCTGTTAGATCGAATCATTTCGTGCCGGACTATCGGGTCGTTTGCGGGCATCGAAGAACTTGGTCGGTGCCGACACCGGCGTTCGATGGAAAGATTAGCGTGCGGGACGGAAGGTTCCTATCAGGTATTCGCCGTATGGGTGCGTACTGGGTTATACAGAAAAACGAAATAGCTGCGAGCAGGACGTGGCGCTTCTTGCTTTATGCCTCGCGTTTCACGCTGGAGGCCGCTGGAAGGGGGACGGGAGGGTGCTGTTCGACGCCGCGCCATCCCACCGGCCTTCCCTGCACCGCTTCCTTCAGCGCGCGGAATAGCACCACGTACATCATTTGGCGGTAGTAGAAACGCTGCAGGATGAGTGGCGCGAGCAGAGTCCAATCTTCGTGCCGTTCCAGCGCGAAAGCGACCACGCAGGTGAAGAGATCAATCAGCATGAATAGCGCGAAGAAGATCAGCGAGCGCTCGACGTCCTGCAGCGTCCACAATTGCGGCAGTTGCGCGATGCGCAATTGCGCCAGGCCCCAGAGGGCGATCGAGAGCAGGAAGAGCAAATCAATCAGCGGAGAAACGAGGGGCAAAATAATCTGGAACATCACGATATTGGGGATCGCAATCCAGCCCAGCGTGCCGTAGCGCGGCTTGCCCACGGCGTCGCGATGCTTCCAGACAGCTTGCATCGTGCCGAACGTCCAGCGGAAGCGCTGGCGAATCAGCGCCTCGACGGTTTCGGGAACTTCGGTGCGGCCGATGGCGTCTTCGTCATAGAGAATCTTCCAGCCGTTGCGGCGAATCGTGAGCGTTAGGTCGGTATCTTCGGCCACCGTGTCGCCGGAAAATCCATTGTTTGCGCGCAGCAGTTCGGTGCGCCACGCCCCCACCGCACCCGGCACCACCGGAATGCAATTCAGCAGATCGAAGGCGCGCTTTTCCAGGTTTTGGCTGGTGATATATTCCAGCGCCTGCCAGCGCGTCAGCCAGCGATTGCGGTTCATCACTTTCACGTTGCCGGCGACGGCGCCGACCTTGGGGTCCGCAAAATGGCGCACCAAGCGCGGAATCGCTTCGGGATCAACGATGGTATCGCCGTCGATGGAAACAATGACTTCACCGGTGGCTTCGGCGAGGCCGTGATTCAGCGCGGCGGGCTTGCCGCGGTTGGGCTGGCTGATGAGGCGCACGCGGGGGTCGCGCGAGAAATTCGCGTTGACGAGTTCGGCGGTACGATCGGTGGAGCCATCGTTCACAACGAGAACTTCAAGCTTGGGATAATCGCAAGCGAGCGCCGCCTGCACGGTTTGCACGATGGCAGCTTCCTCGTTGTACGCGGGGACCAGCACGGTGACATTGGGCTTGTACTCAGGATGATCGGCGGGCGCGGGCCGTAATTTTTCGATCAGCGCCAACAAGCCGATGATTAGCGCGCGGCCGCTGACCAGCAGGATTCCGGCGATGAAGATGAATGCAATTCCAGCGCGGAACCAGCGGAACACTTCAAAAATGAACGCGTCGGCGCGCACCAGTAGCCATTCCTGGTGTGAGAGCGGCGGCATTACCTGCGCCCGCGATTGCCCCAGCAAATCGGAAACGGAAACGAATTCGTAGCCTTTGGCGCGCAGCCCGTCAATGATTTGCGGCAGCGCCGCGACGGTGTTGGTGCGATTTCCTCCGCCATCGTGCATCAGGATAATGTTGCCGCGGCCGAGAGTGGCGTCGTGCAGCACGCGCTGTACGATCACATCGGTCGCCGGAGGAGCTCCGCCATTCGGTTCGCCCCAATCGTGCGGGTCAATCTGCGCTCCCACGATGATATAGCCCATAGCCTGCGGGATCGGGAGCATCTGAATTTCGCTGGCGGTCTCCGGCTGGTGATCGATTCCGTAGGGAGGGCGGAAAAGCAGTGTCTTCACGCCGAGATTGCTCTCGATGAGCAACTCCGTCAGGTTCAGCTCAATCTGCAGCTGCGATTTCGAAATGGTTTCAAAATCTGGATGCGTGAAAGTGTGATTGCCGATTTCGTTGCCTTGCTGGTAGGCGCGCTTGACCAGCTGCGGGTATTGATTCGCGGACTCGCCGATGGCAAAAAACGTCGCGGGCGCATGTTTCTGCTCGAGGATATCGAGAATCTTCGGCGTCCAGGTTTCGTCGGGGCCATCGTCGAACGTCAGCGCCACTTTATGCGGCGCCGCGCCCATCTGCTCGATGCGCCAGGAAAGCGGATAACTCTGGTAGGACTCGTCATCGAACACGTCGCTGGTGGCATCGTAATCAAACGTGCGGCGGCCGCTCTGCGGCGTTGCGGTGATGCGCCAGATATCGCCTGCGCCTTCCAAAATTAGGTCGTAGCCGGGTGGGACTTCCTCGATTTTGGCGCGAATCGCGTCGGTGGAATGGGTGGCATCCCAGATGAACCAGATGGAGGGATCTTCCATGCCGAGGCGCCACAGAGCGGTGCCGCGCACGCCGGCGCGTTCGGCGGCGCGCAGCTCGTTGTAGGCCGTGACGCTATCAAGCATCCAGACGTTGTGAATCTTGTTCTGCTCGTCTTCGTAGGAATAGTGCGGGTTTAGAGAGTCGGGATCGAAAGTGACGTCTGATTCCGATTCCACGGCGGTGATAATTCCCTGCTGAAAGGTCATCGCCTGCGCAATGGGATGCGGGACTGCTTTTGATTTTGCCGGCCAATCGTAGCCGTAGTTCGCGATGCCCATGACGATCTTATCCGCGGGCACGATTTTGACGATGTTGTCGATGTTGCGTTCGAACCAGTCCTGCGGCGCGATGGGGCCGGCGTCCGAGGTGGGATAGTGTAAATCGTAATTCATCAGGATGACGGCGTCGGCCTGCGCTGCCAGATATTTATAGTCGTAACTCCAGTCCGCCGCGGGCAGCGCGACCATCAGCTTCAGGTTTGTGGAGTGCATCGCGGCCCCGAGGTCGTGGATAAAGCGCGCGAAATCCGGCTGGCTGCTTTGCGGCACGAGTTCGAAATCCACCACGATGCCGGATTGGTGCTGCGCGCTGGCGAAATCCGCCAGTGATTTCGACAAGCGTTCGCGCGCGGCGGGGCTCGCTAGCATCTCCGCCAGTTCTTTCGTGACCCAAGTTTTCCCGTCGTAATTGTTGACCATGGACATGATCGGCAGCTCGATCGGGCCGGTCTGCATCCAGGCCAACAGCTTGGGATCTTGTTCGACGTCAAGGCGACCGTCCGCCGAAGAGGCGTGCAGCGCTTCGGGTATCAGCAAGTCGATGTCGCGGTAATGAAGCTTCAGCGAAGCGAGACTGGTGGGATCGTCAGCCACGTAAAATGCCGCGCGCAGCGGATCGTAGTTCTGCGGCAGCTTGCCGAGCGCGGCCACTTTGCGTTTGCGGCCGCGCGGCGCGGTTTTGGGTTTCAGCTTCGCGGGAACGGCGTGAAGGTTCCAATGCGTGGCCGCCGAAAGAATGTCCGGCAGCTCGGGCTTGCGAAAAACGTTTACCACGAAAATGACCAGGATGAGCGTGAAAAGACCGCCCGTGATTTCCAGCACGCGCCTGGTGCGGCGCCAGCGGCGGCGTTCCTGATCGTAGAAAATTGGCTTGCGTTCAGGCATTCAGACAATCCAAGCTAGCTGTCCCTTGAGACGGTGTCAATGACTCCCATTAATAAGATGCGCCGAAACGTAGCCGCCGCCGTATGTGCTGGAATGGCACTGCGGGTGTACCTGGTACTGAAATTTCCGGTAACTGATGCGGGTGACGCTCCATTTTACATCGAGTTGGCCTGGAACTGGCTGAAGAACGGCGTGTACGGGTTTGCGGTGCACGGGCAGCTTACGGCCGTGGACATGCGCGTTCCGGGGTATCCGGCGTTTCTGGCGGCGGTGTTCGCGGTGGCTGGGCAATCGCCGCAGGCGGCGATGCTGGCGCAGGTGGTGGTGGATCTGGCGACGTGTTTTGTGATCGCCTTGATTGCTGCGCGGTTGGCGCCGGAAAGCTCGCGGCGGCGCGTGGCTCTGGCGGGGTTGTGGCTGGCGGCGCTTTGCCCATTCACGGCAAATTACACGGCGGTCGTGCTTACCGAGACGCTGGTGATTTTTCTCACGGCGCTGGCGATTTTGGTCTTGCTGCAGACGGATGTTGGCGGTGCGCATGTGGCGCGGGCTTCGGCGTTTCTTGCGAATCCGTGGCTGCTGGCCGGAATCGTGGTGGGTTTTGGGACCTTGGTGCGGCCGGAGACGCCGCTGGTGCTGTTTGCGGCAGGTTTGGTACTGGTGGGAAAGTGGTGGAGACCGGCGGACTGGATGAAGTTGGTGCGCGCGGGGCTGCTGATGGGAGTCGGCTTGCTGCTGCCGCTGATCCCGTGGGCTGCGCGCAATTGGCACACGTTGCACGACGTGCAGTTTCTTGCGCCGCGCTACAGCGAATTGCCGGGCGAATATACGCCTTTGGGATTTACTGCGTGGACGAACACTTGGATGTGGCGCTTCCGCGACGTGTACCTGACGCAGTGGAAGGTGAACGAAGAGGAGATCGCGATTGACCAACTTCCCGCGTATGCCTTCGATTCGCAGGACGAGAAAGAGCGCATGGCGGACTTGTTCGATGAATACAACGAGGCGCTGACGATCGACCCGCCGCTGGACCAGGAATTCCGCGAGATCGCGCGGGAGCGTACGGAGCGGCACCCTTTGCGGACGTACGTAAAAGTTCCTCTGCTGCGCACTTTGACGCTGTGGTTTACCCCGCGCGTGGAATTGCTGCCTTCGTCAGGGCATCTGTGGCCACTGCGCGAGGAGTGGCAGGACGACCGGCCGGATTTTCTGGTCACGCTGGGGCTGAGCGTGGTGAACATCGTCTATATCGCGCTGGCGCTGGCTGGTGCGTGGCTCGCGCGGCGGCGTCCCGGTTGGGCGCTGCTGATTTTGGTGTGCGTCGTGCGCACATTGTTTTTTGCAAAGTTCGTGGAAACGCCCGAGCCACGATATGTGCTGGAATGCTTTCCTGCGGTGATTGCGCTCGCCGCGCAGGTTTGGTCTCGCGGTTTCAGGCAAGCACTCTTGCAATAAAAACCCAGGAGCCGCCCCGCGCTTGGCCGGTGTCTAACAGGTGCAAGAGGCTGCTTACTTCACAATGCAACGGACACCATTCCGATACATCTTCCCAATTGCAAGTTTTGCCATTGCTGTACTGCTCGTATCTGTTTCGAGTTGGCTGGCCTCGCGCGATAGAGCCAGAGAGAGAGTCGGAGATGGGGTTGGTTGGGACTACGAAGATCTTGAATCGCCATCACTGGCCGAGGAATTCGTGGCGGCAATGTATTTACCAGCCGCCGTGGCTGTAGCACCCCTCCTCGTTGCGGGCTCATATCTCGATCAGGTCTATCCGATTGATGGCAAACAGATTGCGATTTTCAGCCTGGTGATCACCGCGCTCGCGGGTTTCTTGCAATGGTATTGGATTGGCTGGTTGCTGGAAGGGCAGATGGGATATCGGTTGGCTTCGACTAACCGCGTGTTTAGCAAACGCAAACGATTTCTCAATTCTCTAGCAATAGCAATCGCAGCATGCCTCGGTCTTCTTGGAGCATTTATAGCCTTTGAAGCTGGTGAGATGCATGGTGGAATTATCAGCGTCATATGGGCGTGTTTCGCCGTGACCGGATTGATCCGCTGGAGACGCGCTCAAGACGACCCGTCGCCTAAAACGACCCAGCTCTCGCTGCGCTAGCTTTCTTCCACCGGCTCGGGGTGAATTGTCAGGCGGAAAATCTGGGGGAAGCGCTCTTTTACGCGATCTTCCAGCGCGGCGGTGATGTCGTGGACTTCGGTGATGGGTAGACTGCCGTCCATGGCGCAGTGGCAGGAGACCAGAATTTTGTGATCCACGCTTCGGACGTGTACTTCGTGGCAATCGGTGAGCTCGTGATATTCCGATTGCAGTGAATTCAGAAACTCCTGCACAGTGCGCGAAAGTTCCTTCATTTCCTCCCCGCCGCCGATCTTCACGCCGAGCGGCTCGATGTGAATATTCACCAGCGCGCGCGGATCGGTTTCCTTCAGGATGTCCTCCTCCAGCTCGGATGCGCGGCGATGCGCTTCGCGCAGGCTCGAGCCTTCGTCCACTTCCAAATGCAGCTCGATGAACAGACGATGATCGAACTGGTGCGCGGAAAGTTCATGGACGGCAAGGCCGCGTTTTTGGGCGATGGCGCGAATGGTTTCGAATAGGTTCTCGTCGGTCTTGGCGCGCGGCTCCACATGCACCACCACGTCGGCGGGGACAATCTGAGCGATGCGCTTTTCCACGGCGTTGCTGGCGGAGTGGGCCTGCTCCAGGCTCGCGGTGCGCGGGACACTGATGGTCACATCCACGAAATAACGCTGGCCGGCGCGGCGCACGCGCACGCGTTCGGACTGCAGCACGCCTTCGGTCTGGTCCACGGCGGTTTCGATGCGCTCGCGCAGCCCGTGCGGAGCGACGTCCAGCAGCGCGTCGGCGGTGCGTTTGCCCAGTTGCGAGCCGATCCAGATAATCACGCCGGCCACTCCAAGCGCGGCGACGGCATCCAGCATGTCCAGCCAGGCGATTCCGTAACGCGCGCCCAGCCACGCGCCGGTGATGCCGAGAATGACGACGAACGTGCTCCACACGTCGGTGGAGAAATGCAACGCGTCCGCCTCCAGAGCCTCGCTGGGATATTTTTCGGCCACGCGATTCAAACCGCGCGCGCGCACGAAATCAATGCCCATGCACGCCGCCAGAATCAAAATCGCTTGCAAGCTGGGGCGCATGTGCGCAGTGTGAAAGACGAGTCGCTGAAACGCTTCCCAAATAATGTACACGGCGGTAAGCAGCAGAAGGCCCGTTTCAACGAATGCGGAAAAACTTTCCACTTTGCCGTGGCCGTAGAGGTGATCGGCGTCGGCAGGCTTGTCCGCGACACGCACGGATAGATACGTGATGACCGCGGCCACAAGATCCAGGATGGAATGCAGCGTTTCCGACAGAATGCCCAAACTGCCGGTACGCACGGCGATATAAATTTTCAGCGAGACCAGCAGAATGGCCGAGCCCACGGAGGCAAGCGCCGCCAGAGTTTTTTCGCGGGATGCGCGTTCGAGCGCGTCAACAGCCATCGGGCGATTATACGCTTCGGGGCCGTTTTGGCTGCGCATCGAACCGTGCGTTTGTGTGCGTCCGATACGCGGGACGACCGACTTACCAGATGAACTTGGCGCCCAGTTGAATGTGCCGTGAGCCTCCGCTGCCGAGAACGGGATTGGAAGCCCCAAGGTCGGGAGTGAAAGCGGCGAGCCCCGGATTGGATCCCGCCAGGTTGTTGTTAATGCCTGTAAAGTTGGGGTGGTTCAGGATGTTGAAAAACTCGGCGCGAAACTGAAGCGTCAGGTGTTCGCCCAATTTTGTGTTCTTGCTCATGGAGAAGTCCCAGTTGGTGAAATCCGGCCCGCGAAAAATATTGCGGCCGGAGTCGCCAAACGTACCATTCGCGGGAGGCGTTAGTGCGGTGGCTCCCGAAACGTAACACCCATACGTTGCGAGTTGATTGACGGCCGCTGGGCCAGCGGCATTGATGCATTGTTGATTGCCACCGATCACATTCCCCATGCCATCCGTTGTAAATGTGCTGGGATCAATGAATGGGATGGGAGTGCTTTTCGACCAGTGGATATTGTTTGGACTGCCGGTAATGTTCCAGCGATCGTTAAACTCGCCGGTAAAACTGATGTCGTCGTCGAAATCATAAAGCGTGTAGGGCATGCCGGTTTCGAGGATGACGATCGAGTTTAGCGTCCAGCCTTCCAGAAGCTGGGCAAAACTCTTACGTCCCGGAACGGCATAGGTGACGGCAAACGTAAAACGGTGACGTATATCGTAATCGCTGTTACCGCGCTCCCCGGCAACATCCGAACTGTTCTGAACGTTGAAATGGCGGTTGCTGGTGGATTCATCAATGGAGTGGGCATAGGTGTAACCGGACACGATATTCAGGCCCTTCCAGGTGTGGGTTTTGTAAGTCACCTGCAAGCCGTCGTAGCTTGAATTCTCTGCGTTTCCAAATTCGGTAGTCTCGCCGAGGAAAGGATACTGATTGAAAAATGGCCGGTTGCTTTGCTCGCATGCGAAATAGTCGCCTCCGCCTTCGTAGCAAGCGGCTGCCGCCGGTCCATTGGGTTGGTTGATGTCGAGCAAGCTGAAAAGCTTTACGCCGCGTTGCCCGACGTAACCCACCTGCAGCGAGGACCAACTTCCGATCGCACGCTGCACGTTGAGGTTCCAGAATTCCGTGTACGGAGTATCGAGATGATTTTTGACGGATGTGATGCTGCATGGCCCTGCTGCGCTGCAAGCGATCGGCTGCGACAAAATTGGAAATACCTGTGCAGTAGAATTTAGCCAATTTAATTGGGTCGGATCGCCGCCGTTCGCTTGCACCACCGCTGCGGTTATCGTTCCGCCACCAGGAGTAACTCCCACCGCCCCGGTGGGGATGGTGTTGAGCCCAATCCCGCCGCCGGCCGTCTGGCCGATGAAATCGGAAATAGGAGCCATTTCGTACATAATCCCTGCGCCCGCTCGAATCACTGTCTTTCCGTCTCCCCATGGGTCCCATGCGAACCCGAGCCGAGGAGCGAAGTTATCGTGTTGTACGTGATAGGGCGTTGAAATCTGTTTGCCCACCTGAGCAAATCCGATGTTCGGCTCGAAGTTGGCGAGCAGATCGTTTTGCTCGTGGATCACGCCGGAAACTTCGTAGCGCAGACCTGCAGTGATGGTGAGCTTGGAATTGAAGTGGAACTCATCGTCCACGTACGCAGCGTATGCGTTTTCTGTGATAAACCGGTGGGTGTCTCCGGACAGAATCTCCCCGTTTTCAGGCCCGCACGGTGTCTGTGAACAACCGGGGTCAAGCTCGGTTCCATTGCCCGGGTCTGTCGATCCCGCCTCCAGGAAATCCTGAAGACTTTGAAAGAAAATTTCCCCTTTTCCGTGACGGTTGCGAACATTGTTGACGGACCCGTGGCGTATTTCGCCTCCGAAGTGAATATTGTGACGGCCTCTCAAATATCCGAGGCCTTCGGTGAACTGATAAGTCGCCGTGGGCGTGGTGAAAAGCGGGTAGCCGTTGCCTCCACCAAGCTGGAAGAAGTTTCCGACGTCAATTTCCGGAAGGCCGAAATTCAGCGGGTTGGTGACGCCCGTATTGATTCCGTACGTGGTCGGATTGACGTTATGGTCCGCTGAAACAATTTGCTGCGAGAAGCGGCTGTATCCAAAACGCGCCTCGCTGACCCAGTTGCTGTTTGGCGTATAGGTCCAATTCAAGCCAACGATTTGAGGGCGCGTTTGCGCCTGGGAAAGGAATTGCGGCAAGAGATATTCACCGTCTTCTTCTGTTTGGGTGCTGTCTGCAAAGAAGTAGCGTCCGGTGAGCGTGTTGTTTTTTGAAAAATGATAGTCGACTTTTACAAGCGCATTGTCCGCGCGGTTCAGGTTCGCAAGGTCTTGAAAGAGCAAGCCTGGACCGGCTGAACCGTTATTCGCGGGATAAAGTTGGGAAAGTTTCAGGCTCAAAGGGTTGATCACGCAACCGGGCAGCGCCTGGCAGTTCGCGATGACATCTGGAATACTATTGTTCAGATCGCCGCCCAGCGACACCGTGTCCGGGCTGTTCGCAAGCAGCGGATTACCAACTTTATCCCGCACGCCTTCATAGGCTCCGAAGATGAAGAGCTTGTCTTTTACGATCGCACCGCCGGCAGAACCTCCGAACTGATGCAGGATGAGGGGCGCTAGCGGTTGTCCGATGGGATCGTAATAATTTCGCGCGTCGGCCGCGCTGTTGCGCGTAAAGTAATACGCCGAACCGTGAAATTCGTTGGTACCCGACTTCAAGCCGAGCTGTACCACCGCCCCCGGCTTCCAGCCGTATTCGGCTGTGGGGTGCTCCTGCGTGCTGAATTCCTGAATCGCGTCAATCGGGAGCAAGCTTGCGGGCGTGCCGCTCACGCCCTCTTCGTTCAGTACAGAGGTGCCATAATAAAGGTCATTGTCGTCCGTCCCATCCACGATGTAGTTGTTATCCTCCGGCCGCGCGCCATTGGAAATGATCGAGTGGAATCCTCCGCCGGGCGTGCGATCCACCCCGGGCATAAGCATGACCAAGTTTTGCCAGTCGCGGCCTTGCAGCGGCAACTCGTTGATCTCTTTGTTGCCGAACGAACCTCCCAGGGTCGCATTGGTTGAATCAATCAGGGTCGCGGCCTCTTCGTTCACGACCACGGTCTCATTTACGGTACCCGGCTGCAGTTGCAGATCGATGCGAATGTCATTCGTTACCTCGACGCGCACCACGCTGCTGATGACTTTCTTGAAGCCAGGCGCTTCCGCCGCGACGGTGTACAAGCCTGGCTCGAGGTCAGGGGCGACGTATTCTCCAGCTTGATTCGTCACCAGCTCGCGCGAAACCTGTTTGCCGGTGTTCGTAACCGTCACATTCGCGCCGACTACCACGCCTCCAGACGAATCACGGATCGTCCCCAAGATGCGTCCTTCATTGGTTTGCGCCCGCGAACCTGAGCTCAGAATTAAAAACACTGCGCCGATCACGCTCATGAAGCGTAAACTTTTCATCGCCTGCTCCTTTTCATGCAATTCCATTCGTTTGCTGGATGAGTGCAGTGTTTGTGCGTCTTGCAATGGAAAGGAAAATGTGGCGCTGAAAAAATTACAAGCCTGCGGCGAGTTTACCCAGGTCTACGAGGCAGTTAAGAAAGATGCCAGCCGATGATACCGGCTGGCCGTGATTATTCGCGATGAAAGGCCCGGGTCCCATAGAATTTGATGCGATGCGCCACAAAGTAGAACACATGTGAGAGGAAGTCAATGTTGTTTCGCGGTATTGCGAAAAATTCGGAACGCTACTCCATAGCCCGACCAAATTGGAACGCATTCTAAGGAAGGAAAGCTCGTGTCCTTTTTCGAAACAACGCGACGCCTGCTGACATATAGTGCGCGGCGAATGAGCGCGAAACCATTTCGGAGAGCCATTTTTTTTCTAGGAACCCTCTTAACGCTGACGTTGCCTTGTGCCGGGCAGATGATTAAGGGCGATGGGTTCACCGCCTATAGCGTTCCCGCAAAGGATCCGCAGCCGGCGAAGGCGCCGACCTTTGGCGTGGTGTTGCTCGGCGGTCACGGCGATGTGGACGAGGCCACATCATTTTTGTGTAGGCATTCTGGCGGTGGCCAGTTGGTCGTTCTACGCGCCTCTGGGGCTGACGACTACAACTCCGAGTTTCAGTCGGCCTGCCCTGAAAATTCCGTCGTCACACTTGTAATCACTTCCCGGGAAGGCGCAAATGATCGTTTCGTTGCGGAAAAGATTCGCAATGCACATGCGATTTTTATTGCCGGCGGTGATCAATCGAACTACGTGAAATATTGGACTGGCAACGCGGTGCAGAAAGAAATTAACGAAGACGTGAAGCGAGGCGTTCCCATCGGCGGAATCAGCGCAGGACTCGCGGTACAAGGTGAATTCGTTTTTGATTCCAAGCTGGACACGGTGAAAAGTCCGGAAGGATTGGCAAATCCTTACGACCCGCACGTGACGCTGACGCGCGATTTCCTCTCGATACCAGCCCTGAAAAGCATTATCACCGACAGCCATTTTTCACAGCGGGAGCGTATGGGACGCTCGCTCGCGTTTCTTGCGCGCATTGTGCAGGACGGGTGGGCGCCGGAAGCGCACGGCATTGGCATTGATGAAACCACCGCGGTGCTGGTGGAGGCCGACGGTCATGCTCGGGTGGTAGGAAAAAATTCAGCCTACTTTATGACGCTCGATCACCGGCCGGAGGTTTGTGTGGATGGAAAACCGCTCACGCTGCGTCATGTGAAAGTCTCGAAGCTCAGCGCCGGCGCCGCTTTCGATCTGCGAACGTGGACGCCTAGCGGCGGGAGCAGCTTCGAGGCGAATGTCGTTGACGGCAAAATGTCGACGAGCGAGCGCCCATGATGTGAGGCCGGTGTGCAAGCACCCATGCAATTGCAACCGTCGCAAAGCCACTTGCGCGACCGCGTGATTGACCTATTTGTTGGACATGTGCCGAGCCAACGCAAGCGCTGGTTGCATCTCGATCAGGCCGTGCGTTAATTTTCCGGTCCTTCGACGCAACGATATTTGAGAATCTTGTGGCGGGAGAAATATCTCAGTTAACGGCGGGAGGGTCGGACTGGCGATGATCCACAACCTTGAAATCCTTGGGCAGCTCGAAAAGCTCTGCGTTTGGCTCGGATAGGGTGATCTCGGTGATCGTAAAGAGCTGCATGCCGAAGCTCGGGTCCGTGCGCTGGGAGAGCAAGTTGATACCGAGCTGATCGGCATACCAGTATTCACGGGTAAGGTCGATTTTCTGATCGTTTCCAATCACTCCGGGATTGTAAGTCACAGTCTCGCGCGTACCGGCCGTGTCCACGCCGAGGATTAACTGCTGACCGAGATCTTCGCGGGTCACATATCCAGCGTCATTCGGCAATGGCCCGGCGGGCACGCCGGTAACGTTGTAAACAGTCGAGGTGGAAGGCAAGTAGTAAGTTAAGGTGCAAACTTTCGGCGTGACCAGGAGCATGCAGGTGTAGAGAGTGTGCGCGTTTGGGTCGGAAATCTGTATGGCGTTCATCCGCGATTTCGCGTTTCCGTTTTTTGGCACCAAAATCCAGCGCTCCTGGTAAATGCGGCCGGAAGCGTCGCGGGCGATGCGTCGCGCGTTCACGAGCGTGATCGTGCCGCTCTCGCGTGATCCGCGCACCCAGTCCGTGTGCAGCGTCGCAAGGAACGGTGCGTTCGCCTTGGGAGGAATGACGATGCTTTCAAGCACTTGCCGCGTTCCACCGTCCAGCGCTTGGACCTGCCGAGTTCCGCCGTCCTCAGCGGTTGTCTGCGAATAAAGTACTGCGGGGGAGAAAACAGCGAGAAGAATCACGAGGGTCGCGCGTAACATGGCGGCCTCCTAGGAAGGCACGCATATTACCATGAGTGACTACTATAATGAGAATAACTAATCGTTCGTCTTACGGCTCGTAGACCTCCCTGAAAAAGACGAAACCTCCGGTGCCCATTGCCGGACACCGGAGGATCGCAAGTCTCTCTCGGTTCTAACCGGGAAGCTAGCTAGTGCCCCGGGAAGCCGGAAGAGCCGAAGTTGAAAAAGTCGAACAGGTCGTCGAGCGCTGGGGGGTTCACCGGCGCATAGGAACCTTCCGGCTGTACCGGGTTCGGGAAGTTGTCTCGGCTGCGGTACGTTACGGGAGGCAGATTCCAGTTGCGCTCGATGAACTTAAGGATCGACACATGATCGGCATACTGGTGCGAGATGTATCCCGTGGCACGCAGGGGCAGGTACTTCTGATTCGCCACAACGATCAGCGGGATGCGCGTGCCGTCGCCGAAGAAATCGAGCGGCTGCACATAACCGGAGTCGTAGTAGCCGCCGCCTTCGTCCTCGGTGATGAGGATGACGGTGTCCTTGGTGTACGTCGGGGATGCCTGGACCTGCGTGACGATGTTCTGCACGAAGCCCTCGAACAGGTCCAGCTTCGAGGAGGACGGATGCCCGTCCACGTAGCCGCTCGGCTTGACGAAGGAAACCGCGGGCAGCGTGCCGTTTGCGATATCTGAATACAGGTTCACCGTGTCCTGGATATGCGCCGCGACCTGCGCCGGGTTCGACATGATGGAAGTGTCGTACTGGAACGGGTTGCAGATATTGCAGTACTCGTCGGCATTCGGGCCGTTCGTCCCGTAATTGAGCTGGTACGGGTCGTTCACGTAGTTGTTCCACTGGTCGCCATAGTATTTCCAGGAGACATTGGCGTTGTTGAGGTCATCGCCGATGCTCGGCGTGGACGAGGGCGGAACGGTGAACGGCGTGTTCGAAGGACTCTGGTCGGTGAACGCGTTGTTGCCGTTGCCGAACCACCCGGGGTTGTAATTGTTCAGCAGGTAGTAGTGGCCGGGTTCACAACGCGGGTCAATGCCCAGCACCCTCAGGTAATCCACGATGGGCTTGACGCCGTGCTGAGTTGGGTCCGAGCAGTTGGTGTAGGAGCCGCCGCCGTAAATGATGGGCAAGCCGTTAGGCTGTGTCAGGTCCCACTCATACGACGGATATCCGGAATTGTAGTCGGAGCCGTAGCCGTCCTGCGTGTACCAGTTATTTGTGCCCTGCGCGGGGTCGGGATTTTCGATTTCGTCAATCAGTCCGGGTCCGACGAAGGTGGCGGGAGTAACGGAAGCAGGGACGTTGTGGGGCGGAACCTGCGGATGGCCGTTGCCGTCGCTGAACCACACCGCATCGCCGTGGCCCAGCATGATGTGGTTCGCGCCGGTGCCGCCGTTGACGGACTGGTGGAAGTTGTCGCTCATGGCATAGTTGTCCGCCAGGCTCTTGAAATAGGGCACATCGCCCTGCTGCACATTGTAGAAGCCCAGAGCGCTGGAGCCTTCGCCCGTCGTGGTCGGGACGGAGTCATATAGTGCGTACTCGTCGGCCGTCCACTCTGATTCAGTCGGAGGGTTCGCGGCGGAATACCCATTGGGGTACTGGAAGAACTCGCTGAAGGAAGAACCGTAGTAGCCCTGAGCGTATAGCGTCTGGCTCAGGCCGTTGGTGCCGGCGCCGACAGTGGCCTCCACCCAGGAGAACAGCTTGCCGTCGCAGCCGGAGGGATTCTCCCAGGAGGCGTGCTCGAGGCTGCAATTCAGCTGCTGCCACATCTGGTAGAAGCGGTGCACGGGACTGGCGCTGTAGTCCGTGTACGTAAGGCTGTAACCCGGCGTGGCCGAATTGGTGCCATTGGTCAGTTGGAACGGGCCAGCCGGCAGGTTGTCGAAATTGACGATGCGCAGATCCGGCGTGTAACTGTACTGGCCAGTGCCGCCGCGGAAGCCAGGGACTGGTAATAGGTCAAGCCGTTGGCGTCGGGAGCGTTCGGCAAACCGTTCTCGGTGATCAAGGCGCAGGCCTCGGGCGTGAGGTAGTTGGTTTTGGTTACGCCATTGACGCTGATGGTGCCGCATGCAATTGTCGTGTACTTCGACGAGCTCGGTGAGAAGTAGCCATACGCACCGGAGGGACCGCCGGCCTCTGGCGCGGGGAGCTGGTTGCTGGGGAATTCCTGCTTCGGCGGGCTCAGCAGGAACGTGTCCTGGCTGCCAAGGTCAGAAGCCGAAAGCTGCTGGGCCTTGTGGAAGTGCGGTCCCGGGATGGCGTTCTTGTTGGCATCCAGTTGGATGATGCCCTCACTCAACAGGTTATGGACCTTCTGGCCGGGCCTGGGTACGTAGGTCGCAAAGACATGGTCAAAGCTGCGGTTTTCACCAATGATTACGATGACGTGTTTGATCGGCGTTGAGGTGTCATTTGAACGGTTCTGCGCGCTTGCGACCGGCCCGCCAAGTGCAAACTGAAAGAGCGCGATGCCGGACAAAGCAACGCGCAGTCCTTTCAGGCTTCCTGCCACTACCTTCTTAATTTTCATGCAACCACCTCCGCTTTTTTGCGCAAACTGCCCCCAAGTGGGCGTTAGAAAATAGCGTGGCGGACTTTTCGGGTAGATAACCTAGCTGTTAATGGAATGCTAAATCAGGCTGTAGACGAAATACGGCGGGACGCGCGCGAACCGGAGTTGACGAGGGCAATGCACAAGCGGCCGGGCGAGACTTATTGGGTCACTCCGTCGTAAATTGCTGCGCAGTCCTAGGACAACACAGGTGGGCCGCGCCAGCACTCGCTCCACCCACGCGCAGCAAAAATAACGCCGCTGCCAAGACGTTTTGCCAGAAATAGGCACTGACGTCGAGCGGTCGCCTTCGCGATTCGGGAAATCCCAATCCACATGAGTCGTGATTAATGCTTTGACCGTACAAGGTGAATTTTCACATCTCGGCCAACGCGAACTATCAGGAACTGGCCAATGGCGGGGTCATCGAAAGGTTAGTTGCGGGTAAGTTTCACGCGTCCGAACGGTTTCGCAACGCCGCTCGCTATGTTATCCATGCGCCACTCCCAAGTGCTCGCTTTCGTGTCGTACACGAAATCGTTCTTGAAGGAGATTTCGCCCTTTTCATCCTTGAATACAAAAGGTAGTGCGTTTTCCTGCAGGCTCGCGACGCCAATCGAAGCTGTCGTCAAGCCCCCGAAGTCATCGAGCCAAACGCAACCGTATTCCTCCGTCGCTTCGTTCCACCCGATGTAGATTGTGGCTTGGTATTGCGGTTCGCCTTTGGCGTTTTTCTGACGCGAAACCTCGTGAATGGCCAGGTAGTGATGTTCCAGAACCCACTCGGCGTCGACGTCGTGTGTGGTGTCTTGGCCTGCTATCGTGCCCTGCAGCACCCATTTCCCAACGAGATGATCGAGCAACGGAGAGTTAACCGGCGGCCGCTGCGCAAAAGCCACCGTGGCTGAACAAAGGATCATAGGCAGGAGCAGCATTCTCATACGACGGAGCATGGGCGAGAGTCTCCAATCTGAGGATCGCGAATCGAGCGGCTCATCATGGCACGCCCTGCGAGCACGTTCAACCCGAAGCAGCACGGAAATTGAAACCCGACCTGCTGCTCGACGCGTATTTCGAACAAATGCAGCACTAGCCCGGAAGATGATTGCATAACAACGTCGGCTCCTTAGACCCGAGTAGACTCTGGTTTGTCGATGACCAAAGGTTCGGGAGAAAGGAGCCGAACATGATGATTATAGGCGTAGATTACCACCCGAGCTTTCAAGCGATTGCATTTTGTGTAGAAGAGACGGGTGAGTGCGGGGAACAGGAACTGAGTCACAGTAATGGACAAGCGGAGAGATTCTATTGAGACCTGAAGCAGCGAGGAATCGGCGTGCGGGTAGGGAAGGAGGCTACCGGATATTCACGCTGGTTCGAACGGCTACTGGCTGAATTAGGATTCGAGCTGTGGATCGGGGATCCGGCGGAGATCAAAGCGAAGCGAGTGAAGAAGCAGAAATTCGACCGCGAGGCTGCTCGACTGCTACGCAGGCTGATGCTGGAAAATAACATCCCGCAGATCTGGATACCGAGTCCCGAGAATCGAGATCTACGGCAACTGCTGTGGCACCGGCATCGGCTGACGTTGTAAAGCAGCAGAGAATAACTGGGAAGTGTTGGTACATCCTCGAATACCAGCAGGTTGAGCGAATTGACCTGAGCCTCCCGGGCGATTTGGAACTGTTTCCGGTCGGGTTTGATCCCAATTTCGGTGACTGGGGCTATGACGAACTTACGTCTCCCAGGGAGAACCTCTTCCGCCATGAGATCCTATTTGCATCGGGCGCGAATATCACCATCGATTTCCGTGACTTTTCCTTTCGTCGCCTTAAGCCTGCCAAAGCCCATCACAAACGCTAGGTTATGATTTTGGGGCTGCAAACTCCCGACTAATTCACTAAGCGGGCCTCGGAAATCGGAATATGCCACAGAATGAGTAGGATGGGCAGGCGTCTTGCATTGACGGGCTGGTTCGTATACTTTATCCGCGCTGTTCGCCGGTCTTCGTATCTACTTGCCGATTCTGTGGTTGAGGAGCTGTGCGATGAATATCCGACGTCCAGCACTTGCCTGCGTTCTCTTGATAGCAGCCGCCGTCTGTCCGCGGCCGCTGCTCGCCGCGCCTGCCACAAACAGCGTGAAGATTGGCAATTACTTTGTCGATGCGCCTTACGGAATCGCGATCATCGTGGACGATGCGACCGGATTTCTGATCGATCCCGTATGCGACGAAGAAAATCTGAAGAGCCGCTACTTCGCAAGCGATCCGGCGCTGACGCCTCCGGCGACTACGTCACCCGACTTCACATTTTTACAAGTTACGTTCCATCACGATGGCGCGAGCATTCGTTTTACATGGGGTCGATCCGGCGACGGCGGCGTAGTGGGAATGTTCGAATCGGATCGCAAAGTCAGCCTGACGCTGCGCCTGCCGGGGACCACCTGGCCTCGCTTCCACGCGGTTTATTCACCGACGAAAGATGGCCTCGACGGTTACGGCGTTGAACCGGAAGCCAGGTTTATTCCTTTTGCTTTTCGCTCGGATCCCGCGCCTGCATTCGTTCGCGCGAATATCACCTATCACGCAGAAATCGTTCTGAATCTGGAGCCGCATTCCGCGACGCGTTTCGTCGCGGGTGTCGGCCCGCTCGCGTCTCTGGACTCCGTGCAGCCCACGCTCGCAGCGGCTCAGAAACGCTACACCGCGAGCCGCATATCCGCGCAGGGCGACTGGGGCGATTTTCTGGGGCCGATTGCAGACAATCTAAATAACTCGCGGCTTTATGGCAGTGACAATCAACGTATCGTCCACGCCATTGGGCGCGGCTGGTGGATGGGCAAGAACCCCGACCTGACTCCGTATTTCGTGTGGGACTTCTTCTTTAATTCGCTGCTCGCGAGCCTGGAAGATCCCGTCAGTGGAAGGAATACGGTCCGCGGCATCCTGTCGTTTCAGACTCCGGACGGCCGCGTGCCGAGCTTTTCACATTGGTTTAACGAAGGAGGCGTTTACGACACGCTGCACCGCTCCATGCCGCCAGTGGGCGCGCTGGTGGTGTGGAAGATGCAGGAAAGGCGCCCGGACGACGCGTTTATGGCGGAGGTTTACCCGCACCTGGTCGAATGGCACGAGTGGTGGATGAAAGCCAGAGACGGAAATCACAACGGTCTGCTCGAGTGGGGCTCCGAACAGCATTACTGGCAAGGTGCGCAGTATGAAACCGGCTGGGACGACAACCTCGCGTTTCACGACACCATGTTAGTCGGCAACACGATGAACGCGGATGCCGTGGACCTTAGCTCCATGTGGTCCATGGACGCCGAATACCTGGCGCGCATCGCCGCGGCGCTCGGCAAGACGAGTGATGCGCAGAAATTCAAGTCCGAACAAGCCGCGATGAATCAGCGCATCAACGATCGGCTGTGGAATCCGGAATTGGGCATTTACTGCAGCCGTTACTGGCAGATCCCGGAAGTGGAAAGCGCGGCTATCGAACCGGCAAAGATTTTCAAGAATGGTTTTGACGTGCGCTACTACGCAGATTCCGGGCTCTTGAATGAAGTGGCGCAACGCCATGATGCGCGGATCGACTACAGCTGGGGACAAACGAGCCCGACCGAAAAGGTTCCGGCCACGGGTTGGAGCGCAAGAATATCCGGTGTGCTGGCCGCGCCCCAATCCGGCACGTACCGGCTGAAAATTGGCGGAAGCGAATACATCCGCATGTCGATTGACGGCCAGCCGGTGGAAAACTGGATGACCGACAACCAGGAACAGCACGTGATTGATGTGAAAGTGGACGCGGGAAGATCGTATCCGATTGTCCTGGAGTATTTTCCGAATAACAGCGGCAAGGAAGAACTTCATCTGAATGTTTACCGGCTCGAACCGGGCAAGCCTGGTAGTGATTGGATTACGCGGCTCACGCCGATGAATTTTTATCCGCTCACGGCCGGAGCAGCAAATCAGGAGCGTGCGGAAAAGACGCTGGCCTGGATGTATCGCGAAGACAAATTTTGGCTGCCCTGGCTCTTGCCCACGCTAGCGAAGGATGATCCAGCGTGGCCGGAACAGGAATATTGGCACGGGCACATCTGGGCTCCGGCAAATTATATTATTTGGCAGGGCATGAAAAAATATGCCGACCAGGCGCACTTGGCGGAATATGCGCGGCGATGCGTGGCGCTCTATATGCGCAACTGGAATGAAAAGCGCGTGAACTGCGAAACCTATAAGAGCACCGATGGCACCTGCGATGACGAACCGCATTACGGTTGGGGCGCCCTGCTCGATTTAATCGGAATCGAAGAGTTGAGCGACGTGGGACCCGATTTCCGCCCCGCGCCCCAAAAAGATGCTGCGTTAAAAGAAGACATTGTCCTGCGAAATGTTCCATTTGGCGGCAAGCTCTTCCGAATCGATGCGCACGCAGGCGACGTCACAGCAACGGAAGAAGCCGCCCAATAGTTTAGCGAGCCGAGAGGCGGCGTTTCTCCTCTTGCGGCTAGCACGCGAGCGAAATGACCCGCCGGCTTGGTTAGAAGCTGATCTTCAGGATCTGGCCGTTATTGCCTACGAACCACCCCGCATGCGGATTCGCGAAAGCAACAGCCCAGTAGCCGCTCGCTCCGGGTATTGGAACCCAAGTGAAGCCCTCATCGGGAGTAAAGGCAGCTTCTCCTGAAGTGAAGTTCGGTTCCGTCTCGGTGGTGATCACTACGGTGTGCTCGAACTCATCGCCCCAGCCCCAGGCTTCATCATCGTTATGCTGCGTTCCGCGCACATACGCCAAGCAGAAAATCGCTCCCTGCAGCGGCGGTGCAGTGGTAAGTGTCCATGTCCGACCGCCATCGTCAGAGATCGCCGTGTCAGCGCTGGTGTTCGAATTCAAATCGCCTCCACCGACGATTCCGTGACGCGCGTCGCGAAAGGCGACGGAGACTCCGCCCGCGCTGGGCGAGCTGAGCAACGGCGTGTCATACGCGTTCCAGGTATTGCCTCCGTCTTTGGTAGCGAGGATCCGCGCAATCGTTGAGCCGCCGGTGGTGATCCACGCATTTGATTCTCCCTGCGCGGCGATGCAGGTTCCGCTTGCCGCAAACGAGGCTTCGCCGGGCAGCGCAGGCGGCATATTGGCGGAGATGGACTCCCACGTGTTTCCATTCTTCGTGCGGATGTCAGGAAATACGCCGTTCACTGAATCACTGTGCGTGATCCCGCGGTCGGGAGTCCAGAACGCGAAACAATCGTAGAACGCATTGGGATTCTGATTCGTGAACTGAATCGTCCAATTCGCGCCTCCGTCGGTGGTTTTGTAAACCTTAAAATCCGTGGTGTTGTTTCCGATGGACATGAGGTAGGCGATCTTGTCGCTCACGGCGTGCACATCGCGGAATTGATCGTTTTCCGCCCCGGGGACCACGCCGGCTTTCCAGTGCTCGCCACCATCGGTGGTCACCACGTACGTACCACCAGTTCCGCCCGCCCAGACCACGCGGGAGTCCACCGGACTTACGGCAATCAGCAGCTGTGTGGTGCCGCTTTGCTGCGGTGTGAGTATTGGTTGGTGAATTTTCCAATTTTCTTGCGCAGAGCAAAATGTTGCGGAGACGGCAATCAGAGAAACGACCAGGAAATGCTTCAGCACAGGAGGCCTCCAGGAAGGAATGCGTGGCGTGGAGGAGTATAGGAACGAGGCGCCGGGGTGTCAAGCTGGCAAGCTCTGACCCTCGAGGCGGGTTCGCATCATCAGTTCGCGAGACAGCCGCAGACTGTGCTTACGTTCCTTGCGCGAAGTGGCGTTCACCGTTGAAGAGCTGCAAACGTGAAGCGACCACCTGTTTCACTGCATCCACGGCCGACGGCAGAATCTTGTACGGCACGACTTCGTCAGGATGTTTGGCCAAGCCCTGTTCCAGACCGCGTCTCCACGCGACACGCAGTTCGGTATTGATGTGGACAATGTTGATACCCGCTGCGATCGCTCTGCGGAAGTCTTCATCATCGGTGCCTGAGCCACCGTGGAGCGTCAGGAAGACCCCCGCCGCACGCTTGATGCTGGCGATCCGTTCGATATCGAGCCGCTTCTTCGTTTCTCCACTCACCATGCTGCGCAGCATGCCGTGCATGTTGCCCACTGCGGGAGCCAGGACGTCTACTCCAGTGCTCTCCACAAATTGTTTCGCTTGTTCCGGTGTGGAGAGTCCCTTCGAGAGGTCGGGCGCCTTGTCATGAATTTCAGAGCCGGTGCCGATGTCGCCGATTTCTCCCTCGACGAGCATCGAAGGATTGATCGCTTTCAGCGCTTCGACCGCCTGTTTGGTTTGCCGCACATTTTGGTCAAACGGCAAGGCCGACATATCGAAGACGACTGAGTCAAAACCAGCTTTCGCCGCCTCCACGCCCTTCGCGAGCGAATGGGTATGATCGGCGTTCAGAAAAATCGGGAAGTCGAATTCCTCGCGTAAACTTCGCACGAATGCTGCGATCGGGCGAGCTCCCACAAACTCGCGCTCGCCCTCGGACAAACCAACCAGGACCGGCACGTTTAATTCACGGGCAGCGCCCAACACCGCCTTCAGTAGCACGAGATCAGAAATATTAAAATGCCCGATTGCTTTTCCAGTTTGTTGCGCTTCCTGTAAGAGATCCCGTAACGATTTCATTTGATTGTCCTCCTCTCGCCCACGCACGGGCTCGAAATCGGTGCCAATCCGAGGCAACTGCCAACGCGTCGCCACAGCAGGAGCGATTATACCGCCTATGAACTAGATGCCGCTCCGCCCTAAAATATGTCAGTGGCCGATGGGATTATCGGGCGCCCGCTAACAAAAAAGGCTGCTTAGCCGGGCGGGTAACGGGGAAAATTTTACAACATGACACAACCGCAAACCTGGGATCCAGAACGCTACGCGCGCAACGCTCGCTTCGTCGCCGACCTCGGCGCGCCCGTCGTGGAATTGCTTGCGCCGCGCGCCGGCGAACGCATCCTGGACCTGGGCTGCGGCGACGGCGTGCTGACTGCGAAGCTCGCCGCGATGGGATGCGACGTCGTTGGCGTGGATGGCAGCGCGGCGCAAATTGCCGCCGCGCGAAAACTGGCCCTGGACGCGCGCGTGATGAACGGTGAAGCTCTGGAGTTCGATAGCGAGTTCGATGCGGTGTTCAGCAACGCGGCGCTGCACTGGATGCGCAATTCCGCGCCAGTGATCGCCGGAGTGCATCGCGCGCTGAAACCGCAGGGACGTTTCGTCGCCGAGCTCGGCGGTCATGGTTGTGTGGCGAAAATCAAGACGGCGTTGGTCGAAGCCCTCAACCGTCGCGGCGTGAACGGTGAAGCCGCGATTCCCTGGTATTTCCCCACCGTCGAGGACTATTCGCAGCAGCTCACTAGCGGCGGATTTGTGGTGAAGTACATCGCCCTCATACCCCGTCCGACTCCGCTCCCAGGCGACGTCACCGGCTGGTTGGAAACATTCGCCGAGAGTTTCACCTCAACCCTGCCCGCCGCCGAGAGAGCTGCCTACATCGCCGAAGTGCGAGAAGCTTTGCGCGGCGAACTGTGCGACGCCGAAGGTAAGTGGACCGCCGACTACGTCCGGCTTCGCTTCGCCGCCCGCAAAAGCGCCTAACCCGCCAACTTCAGTCGCTGCGATTCTTTCAAGCCAAAATTAAATGTAATCGCACATCAGCCTGCGGTGCTCCGCGGAGAATTATGTCCGTTTTGGAGGCATCCAAGGTTCGAGCCAGAAATCGAGATGAATCCACAAGCTGTAGGAATAAGGCATGAGGACGAAGCAGAGCGGGACAGCGAAAAAGACCCAGAGAGCGAAGCGGCCGTTGTCCGAAACGATTCTCAAATCCGGCAGCAGAAGCGAGACAAGAAAAACGGGGATGACCACGGCGAGCGTCAGGCCATACGTAATGACCATGCCACCGATGTAATAACCTTGCTCGCGGAAGAAGGAAAGGCCGCACCGCGAGCACTCTGGAAAAATTTTATTTGGCCAGCGCGCGAGCAGGCGGCCTTGCTGGCAGTAGGGGCAGCGCAGGCGAAGCGCGTCGCGAATGACGCTGCGAAGGGGCAGGGAACGTGCTTTGTGCATCTCGGTCAGCCGGACTTGAACAGTATAACGCCATCCTCAGATGTCGAGCATCCGGCTGAGGCGCTCGTGCGCTTACTGCACAGTCACGGACACGGTCGTCGTCGCTTTCTGCGTGCCGGCCGTCGCGGTCATGGTGACGGTGTAGGTGCCGGCTGGTGTGCCGGTCTGCGTCGTGCCGCCACCGCTTCCGCCGCACGCGACGAGCACAGCTAGGCCCGCGAATGCGACCCCAGTTGCCAACGCCGGTGCTATTCGACGCAAGCGCACCGCTACCATCGCGCCGCGCGCATTCGCAACCGACAGCAGCATCATTCCCGCCAGCATTGCGAGCAGCATTTCAGCAACCGCTGCAACGGACACGCGAGCCGCTGCGCTGCCACCGTTTGCGCCGCGACGCCCGTTTCCTACGCCAGTCGCAGGTCCGACCCACGCCGCCACTTGATGCACGCTCGCCGCAGTTTGCGCTGCCGTCGTCACTACCAGCGTCGTGCCGTTGATCATGCACGAGCCTGCCGGTATCGAGCAGCTTGCGGTGTACGTAGGCGCCGTCGAGAATCCTGTCGCGCTCAGCTGGAAGGTAAACGAGCTGCCCGCCGCGCCTGTTTGCGATGGAGCCGGCGTCGTCACCGCCGGTGGACTTGAAAACGTCGCCGTCACCGACGTGTTCGCCGAAATATTGAACGCGCAGGCCGTGCTGGTGCTGCCGTTGCACTCCCGACCAACTCGTGAACGTGGCGCCGGTATTTGGCACCGTCGTCAACGTGATCGCCGTCCCTGACGCAAACGAAGTCCCGGTCGGTGACTGCGTGACCGTTCCAGGCCCACTCACGGTGGTCGTCAGCGTGTATTGCGGAGCGGTGAAAGTCGCCGACACCGTCTTATTCGAGGTGACGAGCGCGCGCTGCACGCAGTCGAATTCGTCGCCGCGCTGGCGCCGCCGCAGTTCGAAAACGTCGCACCCGCATTCGGGACCGCCGTGAGATTCACTGGGGTGTTGTTCGCAAAGGATGTCCCCGTGGGTGATTGCGTAGTTGTCCCCGGCCCGGTAACGCTGGTCGAGAATGTGAACTTCGTCACGGTCGTGACGCCGGTGCCGGTCAACGTTGCACCGATTAGCGCTCCGTTGGGCCCATTGATGCTGAGCGCCGCGGCGCGCCCACCCAAAGCCTGCGGCGCAAACGTGATCGTGATCGAGCACGACGCTCCCACTGCAATCGGCACGGCCATACAGTTACTCGTCTGAGAAAAATCGCCGGGATTCGAGCCGCCAATCGTAATCGAGGATACGGTCATCGGGCCGGTGCCCGTCGATCCGTTCTGCAACTGAAACGTGAGCGGCGAAGAAGAGCCCGTCGTCGTGTCGGGAAACAGGATCGGAGATGGCGCGTCGAAGATTGGGTCCGGCACAGGTGGTGGTGGCGTAACGGACGTCGCGGATATGGCGAATATGCGCGTGCCTACGTTCGATTCGATCGTGAGCGTGCCGGCAAACGTGCCCGCCGACGTCGGCGTAAAAGTTACGCCAGTCGCACAGTTTCCCCGCGGCGCTGCGAATCATGGCGTATCATCGGGTTTTCCTTGAATCGCGAGAAATGGCGCTCGCCGGACGCGAATCGTGGGCCGCGTCCCGGGCCGCTTATGCAGTGCCGTACGGACAAGCGCGCGTGCTTGGTGTTGTACAGCTGCCTTAGTTATTCGTCAAGCATCGTGAATGCTTGGTATCACGAACGTGAACGCTGCCAGCTCGCGCCGCTTTCGCCGCGCGTTTGCCATCGCCCCAGTCACGACCCAAGCAGCGGCCGGACTACTTGCGATCGTCGCCACGCCTGCCTCGAGTCGTGCTGCCTAGAACTCCTGAGTAACAAAGCTATCGGAGACGGGAAATCGCGTCAAAACCCTCGCACGCTCATCGCGACTTCTCCGGACTTGCCGCACTATCGGTATAATTAATCTTTATATCGCGACGTCGAGGACGCACAGTGTTCAGGATGTATGATCTGCAGACCTGCGAAACGTCGAAACCGCGTGAGTGCTGGACTCAAGCTGCCTCGCACGCATTCCGATTGGGCTTGATTTGAATTCACCCACTCCGCTCGACGCTGCTCCTTCGCAACCGCCGCTAGCCGCTTCCAGCAAGCGACTGCTGCCCTGGCTGGTGGCAGTGGCGCTTTTTATGGAGTCGCTGGACACCACGATTCTCAACACCGCGGTTCCGGCGATCGCGGCAGCGCTGCACGTTGCTCCACTCAGCATGAAATCGGTGCTGGCAAGCTACACGTTGAGCCTCGCGGTCTTCATTCCGATCAGCGGCTGGATGGCGGACCGCTTCGGAACGCGACGTGTGTTTTCCTCAGCGATCGGCATATTCACGCTGGGGTCATTTCTCTGCGGCGTTTCGACCAATATTCATCTGCTAGTCGCATTCCGCATTCTGCAGGGGTGCGGCGGGTCCATGATGGTGCCCGTCGGCCGGCTCACCTTGGTGCGGACGTTCGCCAAATCCGAACTGGTTCGCGTGATGAGCTTCATCTCCATCCCCGCCTTGATCGCGCCGATGCTGGGACCGATTGCCGGCGGCCTGATCGTCGGATACCTTCAGTGGCGATTCATTTTTTTCGTGAATATTCCTATGGGGCTGGTTGGCTTGTACATGGTCTACCGGCATCTGCCGGACTATCGCGAACGCACCGATCCACTGGATGTAACCGGGCTGATTCTCTTCGGATCCGGCGTCGCGCTGCTTTCCTATGTGCTGGAAGTGTTTGGCGAACATACGCTGAACGCGCTTCAAATTCTTGCGCTGTTGGGCGTTTCCATCGTTCTGCTGGCGGCTTATGGATTTCATGCAACCAGAAGCCCGCATCCAGTGCTGCGCCTCGCGCTATTTCGGATTCGCACGTTTCGCGCTGCGGTGAGCGGCAGCTTTTTCACCCGGCTTGGCATCGGCGGCATTCCGTTTCTTTTTCCGCTGTTGTATCAGGTCGGCCTGGGATTCACGCCGATTCAATCCGGTTTGCTGCTGATTCCGCAGGCCATCGCCTCGATGAGCCTGAAGCCGGCGATGCCGCGCATCCTGGCGCGGTTTGGCTACCGCGCGGTGCTGGTGTCGAACACGCTGCTCATGGGCGCACAGATTTTGTTCTTCGCTCACATCGGGAAAAGCACGCCGGTGTGGCTGATCGTGAGCGAAGTTTTCTTCTTGGGGTTCTTCACCTCGCTGCAATACACGAGCATGAACACGCTTGTCTACGCCGACGTAAACGAAGAAGAGGCGAGCGGCGCGAGTTCGATCGCGAGCACGGCGCAGCAGATGGCCGTCAGTTTCGCCGTGGCCGCGGCATCGCTGGTGACCGCGTTCTTCATTCCCGATCGCCATACTTCCAGTGCTCCGCAATTTATTCACGGCATCCACCGGGCGTTCCTTGTGCTGGGAGGAATGACCATCCTCTCTACGATCGTTTTCCGCGAATTGAAACAAGGCGACGGCGCAGCGGTGAGCCAGCGCAAGGAGTTACCCGCCGAGTAGCGCAAAGATTTTGAAGAGAACGAATGCGATTGCGGCACAGCTCTTATGTTCGCGTTTTCGTCGCGCCGTGAATTATGTGCAGGCTATTTTGCCTGCGCGAGGGAGTGCATGGTTCCGGAGTAGCGGAATGCTACGACCACGATTGCCGCCGAATCGGTTTCTGCGCCGGCTCGCCGCGCCGGCACGAAATGCCACTGGCGCACGGCGTTCAAAGCTGCAGTGGTAAACGGTTCTGCATCCTGCAGAACTTGCACGGAAGTGACCTGACCCTGCGTTCCGACGAGATCGTAGAGGATCACACTGCCGTCTCCGGTGCCGGCGGCTGGGTAGTGAGGCGCGACGGCAACAATCTGCAGCGCTGCCCTGTCTGCCGGGATCGACGAGGATTCGTCAAAATCTTGCGAAGGCGCGGCCCGCGGAGGCTCGTGCGATTGCGAATACTGAAAAGTTATTCCGATTCTGGCCGCAACCGCTTGACCATCCTGGCGCGCCGGGAAAAAACTCCAGGTTCGCACTGTGCTAAGTGCGTTCTCAAGAAACGGCGATGCGCCGCGAACGACTTTCGTCTCGACAATCCTTCCTCGATTATCTATCAGCGCATCGAGCACAACTTCTCCGCCGAAAAGCGCTTGCGATGGGTAAGGTGACGCAACTACCGAAATCGGCGTGGGTGGCGAAAATCCCTGCGCGCTCCCGGATAAGCCGTCGTAGGGCCCAACAGATCCCGATGGGGTGTACCAGGGTATGCCCCGCTGCTGCAACAGTGCGATCGCGTAATGGATGGGTACGCCTGCTCCCACGCCGGGCGTATCCTGTTCCGCCGTCGCGCTAAGCGGGACCAAGCTCGATCGCAGCCATATTCCTTCAACAAGCCCGACGACGCCTTGGGAATCGGCCGAAACGATGGGAGCGCCGCTTTGGCCTCGCCGCACCTGATTGTTGAACAGGAACAGCTCGGTGTCGTTCCGTCCTTTGTCCAACTGGGAAAATTTGAAATCGAACACGTCGCTCGGCGAGCGTTCGTCGACCGACGGATCCAGGGTATAGGCATCCAGCGGCTTGGACGGACGCAGCGAAGCGGTAAGCACAGCATGGCTGCGCGCCAGCCAATCGTAAGCCAGCGGCAGAAACGCAACTCTGTACCTGCCTTCGAATGGATTGGGCGTCGCGCGCAGTATGGCAACGTCGTGTTCGCGATCCGCGGCGATCAACGTGGCCAGAACAAACCGGGGCGGGCCCGAACGTTGGCGAAGCAGCACGTAAGGCTGGCCTCCGTGCAGTTGACTGAGCACGTGCGCGGCGGTTATCAGGTAGCCCTGTTCGTTGATGAAGAAGCCGTCGCCGTAGAAAAGATAGCGATAGCCCCGGCCGGAAGGAGATTGATCCACTGGGTAGACGATCGGACAGATCGCCGCCGAGAGCGCACCGTCATCTGTAGGCGTGCCGGACGCGGGACGCGACGTGGAGAACCACATGACGCATGCCACGGCGGCGAGCGCCAGTGCGTTCAATTTGTGGATTCGCTTCATTGGCACAAAGCGGTGGACTGAGTACCTTCGCTCATCGAAACCAGCATAGCTCCTCCTCTCCGCGAAACAACTGGCCTCAGGAACAGTTTCCTCGCACAAGAGACCTGTTCCGAACACGAGGATCGAGCTTGATCGTTACGCCGGCAAATGGAGTACAGCCAGGAGTGGCTCTGCCACGGAAAGAGCGTCAGTTCACTTCGATGGTGGTTACGCTCAATGCTGGTAGCGTGATCGTGAGAGACGAGCCGCTTACGAGCATCGTTCCGATGGACACCGGCTCGACGGGGTTCTGCCCTTGCGCGGAAGCCGCCGTCATCTGGTAGAGATTGGCGGTGCCGGAAAGCGATTGGCCGTTGATGGCGGTCACTTGCGAGCTGGTGGAGCGGTTGATGGCCACGAATACGAACCTGCCCGGCGTGGTGCTGTCCTTGCTGGCATAGACGACCACATTTTGCACGTTGCTGGATGTCGCCTGCAGCGAAGTGTCGCCGAAATTCGCGCCGGCTCCGTCGAAATCGCGGAAGGCGCGGAAACCAGCCAGCACGTACGAATAAGTTCCGTTCGGAGGCCAGAAGCTCGCGGCGAACACGGCCTGGCTGCCGAAGATGCCCAGGTTATCCGCTTGTGCAATGGTTCCGGCGATGTGATTCCACCCGCCATTTTCATATTCGGTGAGCGAAATTTTCATGCCGGGAAATTCGGCATTGATCTTCGCCTGGAGCCTGCCGAGGATATTGATCGGAGTGTTGCCCAGTTCCTGATAGATCCAGGGATTGCTGTTTGTGGAATCGGTAAAAGTGGGATCCCACAAAGCGCGCGGGCTCTGCACGATCAGCTGCACCTGCGCGTCCGTCAGAGTTGTCCCGGTCATATCAATGCTGCGTGTTCCGTTCGAGTCGTATTCCTCCACGTACCAGTGGAAGTCATAAACGTCGACGAGCGGCTTGCCGTAAGAGGCCGAGGCCGTATTGAGCGCGGTGAGATATTTATCGGGGAACCAATTCGCACCGCTGGGCGTGGCGTTGAGCTCTCCCTGCCAATTGTAGATGCCCTGAAATCCGTAGTGCACCGGCCCGAAGATCACCATGTCTGGAAACTGGTTTTTCAGGGCTTCCGTCATGGTGATCGTCTTTGCGATGTAATCGTCAGAGGTCACTGGATTCAGCCCCTGCACTTCCAAGTGCGTCGAGTTCCACAGCTCGGGCTCGTTGTCCAAGCTGACGAAAGTGGGATGCATGGGATTCGCACCAAAAATTCCCATGCCGGAAAACTTCTGATCGAGCGCCCAGACGAATTCATCCATGAACACATCGGCGTCGGTGGTGGGCGGATTCAAAGTGAACGGCGCGCTGGAGACCGTACTTTTTTGGTCTACTACCTGCTTGAAGCGCGTTAAATCCGGAGGATTAGCCACGCTCACGGGACCATTCTCGTCGGCGGCCACCAATCCTTGCAGCTGTAGAGTGATCAAGCTGGCCATGCCGATCGACTGATCTCCGGCGATGAAGCTGCGCACTGCTTCGGCTGGAACCGTGCTGCTGCTCAGAAAATCGTCGTTCTCGTAGAGATAATCGCTGCCTGCGTTGGAAGCATTGGTCTCCCAATTGTAGGCGGTCCAGCGATTGCCGCCGTCGCGATCAAAAGTGAGCTGCGGGGGAGCCCCGCTTTCGCCGGAATAAAAATTCAGGCCGTAGATGTAAGGCGAAATGGGCTTGGTTTGCGCGGGATTGATGGTAATGGTTACATTCGCGGTAGGCGCAGCCGGAGTGGCGCTGGTTTGCGCGGAATTAGCGCTTTGGCCGGCGGTGTTCACAGCGGAGACCACGTAGTAGTACGTGGTGCCGTTGGTCACGTTGGTATCGGTGTAATTCGTGAGCGTGGGCGAAGCAACTGCTGTGTTGTACGGCCCGCCGGTGGTTGTCGAACGCTTGAGGTTGTAGCTTGCCGCGCCTGCGCTCGCATTCCAGCTCAGACTTATTTGCGCATTTCCTCCGGTTGCTTGCAACCCTGTTGGCGCAGCGGGCGGGTTTGCGGGAGCGAGTGGCGTGGCGGAAACTTCCGAGGAGTTAGCGCTCTCGCCGCCGGAGTTCACGGCTGAGACTACATAGAAATACTTCACGCTATTGGTGAGACCGGTATCCGTGTAGCTGGTCGAGGTGGGGGCTGAGATCTGCGTTTCCGCGCCGCTCGAGGTGGAACGCTTCACGTGATAACTGGTCGCCGTGGCACTGGCGGTCCAGCTCAAGCTCACTTGCGCATTGCCTGCAACACCTGCGAGGCCCGAGGGAGCAGCAGGCGCAGGCAGCACCGGCGTCGCGTTGACTTCGGCAGAATTCGCGCTTTGTCCCGCGGAGTTGTAGGCGGAAACGACGTAAAAATATTTCGTGCCGTTGGTCAGGCCCGTGTCGGTATCGCTCGTTCCGGCCTCCGTTGCAATTTGCGTGTAAGGGCCGCCCGTCGTAGTGGAGCGCTTGACGTAATAACCAGTTGCCCCTGAGCCGGCCGTCCAATTGAGCGTCACTTGCGCATTCGCGGCAGCAGCGGTCAATCCGGTGGGAGCCGTTGGGACCTTTGTACCACCGCCGCCCCCGCTGTAGCCGGTACTCGCGCAGCCTGCATGGAGCAGGAGGGTGCCGGTCAAAAGTCCAAGCACAAGAATCGGGAATAGACGGTTGGCAAACTTCATCTGCTTCGCCTCCCAACTGGCTGCGACTGCGGGGCAAGATTCCTTGGGCTCCCCGGGAGAATCCGGGCTATGAGCTAGGAATAAATGCTGCTGTGGAAATAGGTTAAGGAAGTGGCAAACTCTCGACAAGCTGTCCGGTAGGCCAGAAAAGGTTCCAGTCCGCGCGGGTCATAGTCACGCATCCTAGAGCCGTAGCGCGATTCAGAGGGAGCACAGCCAGGAGTGTGGCTGTGCCACGAATACTGGGCACGGAGTTGCTGCGGCGGGCGGGTCTGAGGACCGCCCCTACCGAACGGGTTTACTTTAGAGGCGGTGCTGGGACGAGCGGCAGTCGGCGGGGTTCGCCGTGGAAGCCGCGGAATTCGATTTCGTCGAGCAGGAGCGATGGAGTGACAACGGTGCTGGGAATGCCGCCCTGCGCTGAGCCGAATGCGCCTAGCGCGGTGCCAGCGAAACCTCCGGCGGTATTTTGCATGTACGGGAATACGGTTTCATCGTCGCCGATGCCGAGAATATTGCGGATGGCGCGCAGTTGCAGGCCTTCAATGTGTCCGCCGCGAACCATTTCTTCGTGGCCATCAGAAACGTACACTCGATAGACAACGAGCGGAATGCGTTCGCCGCTGGCGACGCCGCCGGCTATGCCTCCGAGGAAATCGCTGAAATCCTCTTGGCGAATCGAAGAGAGCGCGGGATTATCCATGCGCCTCACTTCGAGGCACCATTCGTGGCCGTCGTCCCGGCAAGCATCGAGGAATTTTTTCTTCAACGCGTCGGGGTTCAACCCGCCATTGGCTTGCAGGAACAGATTGCTGGCGAGCGGGCGAGTATCTGAAAGCAACGCCGAGCGCGCGTGGCCATTAGAAGCGGAAAAATCCGGGCCGGGACGGCGCGACATCAGCAAATTTTTCAGCGAGCCGTTTTCGACGACTGTCACGCGCTGAGCCTTCACGCCTTCGTCGTCAATTTCGTAATTTCCCAGCAGCGGCTGGCCGTTGAATTCTTTCAGCGTGGGATCGTCCACCAGCGAGACGTTGGCGGGGAGCACGCGCGTGTTTACGCGGCCGGACCATTCGCTGCGCCCGCCCATGCGTTCCATGATTTCATCGAAAGCGGGCATGGTGGAAAGCGGCGGGCGCGCTCCGGAAAGCGAAGGCGCGAGAGCCTGCGCAAGTAGAGAGCCGGCCGCGGGCGGATCGAAAAGCACCGGGCCGGTAAAATCCGGCATCAGCGGGCTTTGGCGCATGGTCATCAATTCCGTGCCGGTCTGCGCGAGCGAATTGCCTACGGCGGCGGGATCGGGCAGGTCCGCGGGCTTCGCGACATACACGGCGTAATAATCGTGCAGAGCCATGCCGTCTTCGGCCGTGGTATCGAGCGCGGCTTCAATGGCGGCGAGGCTGCGCGAACTGCGAAGGGCGGTGCCTTCGCTGTTCATCAGATAGTAGGTGACATAAATCATGTAGTAATTCACGCGCGCGCCGCTCAGGTGCGGGTAATTCGTGAGCGCGGCGGAAGCTGCGCGCGATTCGTCTTCCCAATTCCGCGAAGTCCAGTCTGGTTCCGCATGCGCGTCAATCTTCACCAGCGGCGCGGCCTGCGAAAAATCGTCAATTTCGGGTGGCTTGGTGAGGCTGCGCAAAAAAGATTGCTTTAGCGACATCTGCGTGACGGCTTGCTTGTAAGCCTGGTCGGTCGCCAGCCACAAATCCTGGCGCAGCGAATTGTAATCGCGATCAATGCCGACTTCTCCGGTGGAACCGAGAAATCCCTGGAAGCCGTCTTCGCTGATGAAGTTCGAACTGTCCAGATGATAATCGCCGACGCGCACATCCACGCTCATGAAGCGATTGCGCGTGGTGGATGTGGAAACGAGCGCGCCGAAGGACGAAGTGACGGCGCGAACGTCGAGATCCATCAGGCGATATTCCAGGTAGAACGGCTTTTCGACCCCGGGAAGCTGCAAGCGTGTGCGCGCACGTTCCATTTCGTCGTGCATGGCGTGCAATGTCTTATCGCTTTCGGATTCCGGGACGGCTGCCTGCGACACTGCGACCGACGCAGCAACAGGCGCGGACGCCAGCCCTGGGATCGCGGGCGCAGTATTTTTCGGGTGCGTGGTGGCGGCGGAAAGCGGCAGCGCGCAGGCCGCGAGCAATGCGATCGTTGCGAAAGTCCTCACTGGGCTTGCCCCTTTGCTTGCGGATCATGCGCCGGCGGCGGCAGGATCGGCGGCTTGTCAGTGGAAGTTTCTTTCTTCTGCACTTCCATTTCAGAGATCAAAATCGCGGGCGCGACGGCGGATACCGGCACCGAGCCGGATTCGGCGCCACAGTAACCGTTGAAAATATCCGGCGTGTCGCCGGTGGCGACGATTTTGGTTAGCGAGACGAGCGGCGTGCCGACGATGTCTACACCGCGCACGAGCTGGTCGGGGCGCCCATCAGGAAACACTTTGTAGACCACCAGCGGCAAAACTTGAAACGCCTGGGGCTGCTGCCGGCCGGTAAAGGTGAAGCCGCCGGCAATATCGTCAATGAGCAAGCCGAAAGGCTTGTTCTGTTGCTTCACCAGCGCGATGAGCTGCTGGCGGAGCTGATCGTTCGTGACGGTGTGCGAACTGGAAACGATCAGGTTTCCCTGGCGCGCCACCGGAACGTAGCCCAATTGGCGGCGGCCGTGCCCATTCGATTGCGGAATGGTGACGAGCGGCGAGCGCGACATCAAAAACGTCTTCAGCACGCCGTGATCCACCAGTTGCACGTCTTCGGCCGGAACGCCTTCGTCATCGAACGCATAATTTCCCAGCAGCATCTGGCCGCCGAGCGCTGCTTCCGTCGGATCGTCCTTGATCGAAATAAAAGAAGGCAAAATTTGTTCGCCGACTTTGCTGGTGAACGTCTGGCCCTCGTTGATGTCCTTCTGGCGGAAGCCTTCCGCGCGATGTCCAAAAACTTCGTGGAAGAAGACGGCGGCGGCGCGTCCGGTGAGCAGCGCGGGACCGGCATAAGGATCCACGAGCGGAGCCTTATCGAGCGCTTCGGTCTCCTGAATCATCACTTGAATGCGATCGAAGACAACTTTATCGGACGGCGCGTCTTTGGGATCGAGCCAATCGAAATTAGCGTAGCGATTGATGTCCATGCCGTCGGGCGCCTTGCTCTGAACATATAGCTCGAGGCGGTAATGCACCTGGCCGAACGCAAGCTTGGTGCCTTCGGTGTTCACCTGATATTGATTCATGCCCAGCGCAGTGAAAGTGGCGATGGAATTCAGGACTTCGGGCGATTTGCTGAACGCGGCGGTGTATTTACGGACGCGTTCTTCCCACGGCTTGCGGTCCACTTTAATTTCGACGCGCGTGCCGATGGAAGTATGCGGATCCTCGCGCGAAAAATCCGGCGCGTTGCCTTCGGCCGTTTGCACCTGGACTTCCTGGCTGGTCTTTACTTTGATGAGCGCTTGCGTGGCGGCGCGATATTGCCGGTCAGTCTCGCGCCAAATTTCGCGGCGCAGCACCGGAATATCGTCATCCACGGTCGCGGACGTTCCGGGGCTGGTCCAGCTGGGCTGGCGGTCCGCCAGCTTATGCGTGTCGTCTAGCTGGTAGGTGCCCACGCGCGTCTGCACTTCCAGCCAGCGCGCGCGAGTTTCTCCGCTGGTGAGCAACGCGCCATTGGAGCCGGACACTTCGGAATATTGGCGGTCGGCGACGGTGTAGCTGATGAAGTAGTCCGCCGGGTCGCCCTTGGACATGGCGGCCATCGAGCGATCAAGCTCGTCCTGCATGGCCGTAAGTACCGCGGGCGCGGGTGCCTGCGCGGGCTTCGCGGCTGCCAGTGTGGCAAAGGCTGCGGCTAAAATCGTGATACCGGTAATGAGGACTCGTGGTCTATGTGTGGTTTTCATCGTTGCGCAAAGTCTAACAGTTTAAGGTACGATGCCTTCGAATCCAAAGTGAAAAGCCAGGTGCGGATGGAGCCGGGGGCAGCGCTGCAGCATCGAAAAGTTAGCGTGTGATAGATTCATCGGCAGTTGAGCGGCATTCGGCAGAGGAGAGTTAGATGCGCGCAATGGTGGTAAAGAGGTACGGGCCTCCGGAAGTTTTTGAGGTACGCGAGGTCCCGGACCCGCAACCGAAGCCCGGCGAAGTGGTGGTCCGCGTGAAGGCGGTGGGCGTCAATTTCGCCGACCTGCTGCAACGCATGGGAATTTACCCGGGCACTCCAAAGACGCCTTTTGTGCCGGGGATCGAAGTGGCGGGCGTCGTCGAGAAAATCGCGGAAGGCGGCAAGGCCGGCGACGGCGAGCCTTTGCGCATAGGCGAGGCTGTTGCTGCGTTCACGCCCTTCAACGCCTACGCGGAGTGGGTGGCCGTGCCGGCCGGGCGCGTGTATCGGTTGCCGGCTGGGATGCCCTTCGAAGACGGGGCGGCAATTCCCGTGAATTACCTCACCGCCTACCATTCGATGTTCGCCATGGGCAATCTGCAACCCGGCGACCGGATTCTGATTCATGGCGCGGCGGGAGGCGTGGGAATCGCCGCGGTACAACTGGCGCGCGCGCGTGGGCTCGAGATTTACGGTACGGCCGGGCCTGCCAAGCAGGAGTACCTTCGCAAGATCGGCGTGGACCACGCGATTGACTACGAGAAAAACAATTTCGTGGACGTAGTGCACAAATTCGCGCCGGACGGAATTGAAATGGTGATGGACGCGATCGGCGGAAAATCCTTCGCCGATAGTTACAAGTGCCTGGGTCCCACCGGTCGCCTGGTTGTGTACGGATTTTCCGCTGCGGCCGGTCCGGACGGAAAGAAAAACGCGATTCGGGCGCTGCGCGCATTGTGGCAGACGCCGCGATTCCATCCTTTGAAGCTGATGGAGCGGAATATTTCGATTATCGGCGTGAATCTGGGACGCATGCCGGCGCGCGGCGCGCTGCTGCGCGGAGAACTCGACGAAATTTTCAAGCTGTACACTGCCGGTAAAGTGAAGCCGATGATCGGCAAATCCTTTCCGCTGGCCGATGCCGCGTCGGCGCATAAATATATTCACGCGCGAAAAAATATTGGCAAGGTGATTTTGACGGTGAAGTGAGCGCCGGCGGATCATTTCGGCGCTGGAGCGGGAGCTGGTGCCGGAGCCGGATTCGAATTCGGCGATGCAGCAGGCGGGCCGGGGGGTGGCGCCGCTGTGGGAGTTGGCGCTGTAGGCTTCGCGAATAGCGCGTCGTCCAGCTTGGGATTTATCCGCACGGTCTGCACCGTGGATTCGAACAGTTTTGCGCCGTCGCGATAGGTGTCTGTGGCGAAGGAGAACTGGCGGCCTTCCACGGTCCGATAGTCGTTCCAATGCTGCTCGTTGTCGCTGGCGCCGTGGTCCGTGGCGGACTGATAGCGCGCCGCCGCCAGCAAATGCGTCGTCGGATCGAAATAAAGTTTTACGGCGCCAAACTCGCCGCTGACGGCGACGCCCAGCAACTTCTTGCCGCCGATTTCCTCTTCGCCGATGGCCTGCCCACTGATTTTTCCGGCGAGCGCTTGCTGAGAGAGGCCCCAGCCACCCCCGAAAAGAATGATGCCGCGCTTGAATTCGGCGATCATGCCGGTGGTGTCGTGGATGCCGTCTGGAAATTTCAGCCAGGATGAAGTCCCGTCGCAGACTTGCTGGATCATCGTGGGACCGAGGGTTACCTCGCCGTATGAACGATCCGGATAGGAGACTTGCCACGTTACGTCGAGCTGGCGTTCGCCCCGCGGGTCGTGCAGGATTCCTTTCTCGGTGAAGCCCAAGGTTGCGACGGACTGCAGCGCAGCACCACCAGCGGCTTGCGCAGCGGCCAGCAGTATCTGCTTGCCCTGTTCGAGCGATTCGGGCGTGGCCGCAGGCGCGGCGACGGCGGAAACAGCTTGCTGCGGCGCGCGCAGCGAGGGAGAAAGCACGTTCACTTGTGCGAAAGGAATCTCCGTGATTTCGGCGCCCGCAAATTGCTTCTTCAGCGCGTCGCGAAATGCGCTGACGTTGCCGACCAGCACGATATCCAGATCGCCCGTGGTGAAATATTTTCGCGCCGAGGCTTGCACCTGTTCCAGCGAGGTAGCGCGGATTTTTTCCGGGTACGTTTGGTTGTAATCCGCAGGCAGGTCGAAGGCGACAACGGTCAGGACGCGGTCTGCAACTTGCTCCGCGGTCTCCGATTCGATGGGATAGACGCCCGCGAGATAGTCGCGCGCAAAATCCAATTCCTTCTGCGAAATTTTCCCCTGGGACATTCCCGTCAACAGATCCATCAGCAGCTTGGTGGCGTCCACTGTAGCTTCAGTGCGCGTGTAGGTCTCCACCGCGAGCGAACCGGTGTAGCGATGAGGAGTGAACGAGGATGACGCGCCGTAGGTGAGTCCCTTCTTGATGCGCACTTCCGTATTCAGGCGGCTGTTGTAGCTGCCGCCGAAAATATGATTGGTCACATCCAGCGGCAGAAAATCCGGGTCGGCGCGGCGAATCGCGAGTCTGCCGATGCGAATCTGCGTTTGCACAGCGTCCGGCTTGTCAATCAGCCAGACGTGAGTGGCCGTCGCGGCGACGGGTGCTTCCGGCGCGGCGGCCGCGACGTCCACTTTCGGCCAGCCACCAAAATATTTTTCGGCGATGGCGAAAGCCTCTTCCGGGGTGATATCGCCCGCGAAACCTAGGAGAGCCTGATTTGGCGCGTAGTTCGCGTCGTGAAATTTCACGAAATCTTCGCGCTGCAGTTTCTTCACCGTCGCCGGCGTGCCTGCTTCCGGCATGCCGTAAGGCGACGAGCCGTACAACGTGCGCGCGAACGCCAACGTCGCCAGATAATTCGGGTCGGAGTACTGCACTTCCAGGTCGGAAAGAAGCTGCTGGCGCTGGCGGTCGAGTTCTTCGGCGCGAAAGGATGGGTGTAGCACGACATCGGATAGAAGATCCATGCCCCGGCCCAAATCTTTTTTCACCACGTCGAGCGTGATCGTGGTGACGTCGCGGCCAGCCCTGGCTTCCAGCGTGCCGCCCACAAAATCAATCGCTTCGGCGATTTCCTTGGCGGAGCGCTGCGCGGTTCCTTGCGTCAGCAGACTGGCCGTCATTCCCGCGACGCCCGGCATGCCCGCGGGATCCTGAATGCTGCCCGCCGAAAGAATCACCAGGCGCGCGGCAACAGCCGGCTCGGCGTGATCGGTGACGACGAAAACGCGCAAGCCATTGGGCAGCGTCTTGTTCGCCGCTTTCGGAAATTCAAATGATCGCGGCGCGCCCGGCGCAGGCATCTGAGGCGCGAGTTTCACGCCTGGCGGCACGATTCCGGACGCTTTCTGCGGTCCCTCCGATGTCGAGGGTTCCGATTCGCCGCGCGAGACTGGCGCCGATCCTTGTGGAGAAGCAAACGCGGTCGGCACAAAGGCGGCGATCGCTGCCACAAAAATAGACGCCGCAATCAGAAAATTTGACCGCGTAATAACACGCTTCATCGCTGCTCCTGAAATTGTCTTTTGCACGGGCGCCGCTGTCATGGTCGTGCGGGCGCTCCAGGCGCCGAGGGCGTGACGATCAGCACGGTCGCGTGCGTTGATTGAAAATAATCCTTTGCCACGCGCTGGATATCCGTGGGAGTCGCGGTGAGATAGTGATCCAGCTCGGTATTCGCGAGGCCGGGATCCTTGCCAATCACGGCAGCAGATGCCAGCGCCACGGCTTTTTCTTCATCCGTGTCGCGGCCCAGGACGTACCCGGCAATTTCCTGGTTCTTGGCTTTTTCCAGCTCTTTCGCTGCCGGCGGCTGCGCTTTCAATCCGTCCAGCACGGCCACTAGAGATTTTTCGCCCTCTTCCGCGGTGTGTCCCTGATTCATGATGGCGTAAGCCCAGAAAAGATTGGGATCCTCGGAGAACGCTCCAAATCCCGCAGCCTGCACCGCGATCTGCTCCTTATAAACCAGCGTCTGGTACAGACGGCTGCTCTCGCCTCCGGCTAAAATATTGGACGCGAGGTCCAGCGGATACGCATCCGGCGCGTATCGCGCGGGAATTTTGTAACCAATCACTACCGCAGGAAGCGGCGTATTGGAATACGATTTTTTCGCGACGCGCTCGGCAGTCTGCGCAGGCTCGGGATTATTCAATCGCGGAATCGGCTTCGCGGAAGCAGGAATGCCGTCGAAATATTTGTTGGTCCATGCCAGAGCCTGCGCGGAATCGAAATCCCCGACAATCACCAGCGTCGCATTATTCGGCTTGTAATACGTATTGAAAAAGTCGCGGACATCTTGAATCGTGGCTTTGTCCAGATCTTCCATGCTGCCGATCGGCGTGTGATGGTAGCCGTGCACGGTGAAGGCAGCGGCGCGCAAATCTTCCTGCAGATATCCGTAGGGCTGGTTCTCGATGCGCACGCGGCGCTCTTCCTTCACCACTTCGCGCTCGGACTTGAAATTTTCTTCGCTGACATTCAGGCTGCCCATGCGGTCGGCCTCAAGCCACAGGACGCGCTCCAGATAATTGCTGGGGAAAGTCTCGAAGAAATTTGTAGTGTCGTCGGTGGTTTCGGCGTTGTCAAAGCCGCCGACTGCTTCGATGATGCGTGAATGTTCCTCGGCCGGCACGTGCGCGGAGCCTTTGAACATCAAGTGCTCAAACAGGTGCGCGAAACCGGTGCGCCCGGGGCGCTCGTCCTTCCCGCCCACGTGATACCAGACTTGCAGGTTGATGATGGGCACATCGTGATCTTCCAGCAGAATCACTTGCAGGCCGTTGGGCAGCTTTTGTGTGGTGTAGTCCAGCTTCGGCGGGCGGACTGGCGCTGTATTTTCCTGCGCAGAATTTCCCTGTGCGGCACTTCCCTGTGCAAAGACCGGCGTGCTGAATAACGTGGCGCAAAGTGCGCCGCAAATCGCCAGCCTAGCGAACGCCCAAAGATTCACACGGAAACCATGCCGTATCGTCATTCTCAATTGCTCCCGTCGAGAGAATTGACCGCGCAAAATCTGGCTGGCCGGCGGCGAAGGGTTAGTATCAACGACCCCGCGCACAGGAGTCAAACCGGCGGCCCAGCGATATCCCATTGGATCCTTTCGCATTTACGGTGATTCAGGCGGTGTGAAAAATCCCGGGCATCCAGAGGCTTCCACTCGCACTTCCCCGCGCACCTCCGTTAGACGCACGCCGTAGCGAAAAGGCGTTACTCCTAAGGAAGCGGAAGTTACAAGCGATATCGGACGCACGAAGTGTCGGTGGGACGTTATTGGTGAATTAGAAGTGAGTGGTAATATCAGGCACAAACCTTAACAAGATGATTATATGCCGTTGCGGCAAACTTGGCGCTTATATAATCTGATTCTCGGCGCAGTAAATCGAGTCGCCACGGGGTGAATGATGAGAAGCTTGGCCGGCCTGCTAATTGTCGCGCTCTTCGCGGGGGTCTTCTACAAATATTATTGGTCGAACCTGCAATCCACGGGAGCCTCGACGCCCGGGGAAATTTTAGACGTCGTCGGAGTAAAAAATGATTTGCTCGGCATGGCGCAGGCCGAACGCGCGTATTCGGCCGAACACGGTACCTATGCCTCGCTTGATGAGCTCATTTCCAGCGATGCGCTGATCATGAATAGCACCAGCCATAATGGATACACGTTTTCCGTGGAAACGGGGGATCAGACATTTCGCGCCATCGCGCATTGCCCCGTGGCGACGAATCCGAACTGCACCAGTCTTATGATCGATGAATCCATGGAAGTGCAAGCCGCGCCGTAGTCGCGTCACTGGTTCCCGCCCGGCGGGCTTCCGCTCGCGCGCCTCCGTCCGCCACGCACCGTAGCAAAAAGACTACATGCGGTTGCGAGGGGCTGGATGGCCAGGTAAGCTGATTTTCAGCCTGTAAAATCGCGGTGTCCCGGGGTGTAATGATGAAAAGCCTGGCTGGCCTGCTGGTCGTCGCGCTTCTGGCGGGGCTCGTTTACAAATATTATTTTGCGAACCTGCAATCCGCGGGAATGACGGGGACGCCGGCGCAAACCATTGACGTGGTCGGCGTGAAAAACGATTTGCTGGGCATCGCGCAGGCCGAGCGCGCAAACCTGGCCGAGCATGGTTCCTACGCTTCGCTGGATCAACTGATTTCCAGCGGCGAATTGACGATGAAGAGATCCAGCCGCAACGGGTATACCTACACCGTGGAAACGGGAGATCAGACATTTCGCGCCATCGCGCACTGCCCTACTGCGACTTACCCGGGCTGCAGCAATTATGCGGTGGATCAATCAATGGAAGTGCAAGCCGCGCCGTAAAGAGCTAATTAGGGCGTGCGTTTTTGGTCCGCGACCGTCACGCCGGCCTCGGCGTAGTCGGTCGGCGGCAAATCCACGAACGTCACTTGAATATTTTCACGCTTGGCGCGGCCGTCTTCGATCAGCGCCAGTGTGATGCGCTCGGCTAATGTGCGCTTTTGCTCCGGTGTGCGCCCCGCGACCCACGTCACCTGTACGTAAGGCATGGCAAGCCTCCTCGAAACTCGCAAGCATTCTACCGGGATATTGCGGGAACGAAAAACGTAAGGGCCCTGTAGCGGCGTCCGCCGCGGCGGACGCCATCGGTGTCGCATCGCGGATCGATGGCGGTCGGAAGACCGCCGCTACGAAAGCAAATGCAAAGCAAAAACGCCTGCCTGAAGGCGGCCGCTACAACGTCAACCGCAAAGAGCCGGCGAGACGCCGGCGCTACCAAAACCAGGCGACGCCAACGCCGCAATGGCAGCTACGCCGCGGGCGGCGTCGGCGACGGCAGCTTCGTTCCGCAGCTCGGGCAGTTCGCCCAGCCCACCTCCACGCCACGGCCGCAATTCGGGCACGTCGGCAGCAGTGAAGTGCCGCAGTGCGGGCAGAACGTGTAGCCGGATTTCAGCACTTGCGCACAGCCAGGGCAAGGCCTCATCAGCGGGTCGCGCAGGACGAAATAGAGAATGATCCCTATACAGTACGGAATAAAAATCGCCAGCAGCGTCCACATGCCGTAGCGCATGCCGCGGCGTTTAGCGTCGGCATACACGTAGCCGATAATCAGCACGTAGACCGCTACGATCAATCCGGGAAATACCATGATTACAATCTTTCCCAGTTCCGGTGTGCGGGAGAGATCCTTATCGGGCGAAAACGTGACGAACACGCCGAGCATCGCCCCGACAATGACGTAAGCGAGCGCCGCGATAGAACGCGCCGTGCGCGGAATCACCTTCAATTCGTCTCTGAATCGGCTCATGCCAATCTCCTTTCGCGCCGCTGCTGCATGGAGAGCAGCACTGCCGCAGCGCCTCCTGCCAGCCATACGCTCGTCGTAAACACGCCGAATACGATCCACGCGTGATTGAATCGCGGGTCCAGCATTCCCAGCAGTCCGCCCGTGAACAAGCGCACCAGCGGCCAGCTGAGCAACGTCAAAATCCACGCGAACACCAGCAGGCCAATGATTACGCTGCGATTCCAGCGGTGCTCAATTTCCTCGGTCAGCCGAATCTGCGCTTGCGCGCGCGCGCGCTCTACTACGATCGAGCGTGGCTGCGGCGTCGGCAAACGCCGCAGGCCGCCCGCCAGCAGCTTCCACTTTTCCAGCTCCGCGCCGCAGGAACCACAAGTTCGCAGATGATCCAGCAGCTGCTTTTCCTCGCCGGGTTCCAGCACATCCGCTGCGGCCAGCGTCAGCAACGCCCGGATTTTTTCGTGGTCATTCATAGCCAGTTTTCTCCGGGATAGCTGGTTTCCATCGTCACGCGCAAGCGTTCCAGGGCGCGGCGCAAACGCGTTTTCACCGTGGAAAGCGGTGCTCCCAGCACTTCGGCGATTTCTTCAATCTTCATTTCTTCCTCGAAGCGCAACGTCAGCACTTCTCGCTGCACCACCGGCAACATTTCCAGCACCACGCCCAGGCGCTGCGAGCGTTCGCGCTGCAGAATCCCTTCGATCGGCGGCCGCTCGTGCGACTGCAGCCTCGTCGCCGCGGTTTCTCCCGTCGCGGAATCGCCAATCGGCTCGTCCAGGCTTTCGGGCCGCACCCGGCGCAGATGGTCAATCGCCAGATTGCGCGCCAGTGTGAACAGCCACGCCTCAAAACTGCGCCGCGGATCGTAGTGCTGAATTTTCTCGGCCACGCGCAGCCAGGTTTGCTGGAACAAATCTTCCGCCTCGGCCGGCTGGCGCACCATGCGCAGCAAATAACGATACAAGCGATTCTGATAGCGCGTCAGAAGCGTGGACAGCGCATCGAGATCGCCGCGCCGAAGTTGCGCTACCTCGCTATCCAGAGCCACCCGCCCCTCCCAGTGCGCTACTGCTGCGTCGCCGCCACCCGCTCCCGCTACGCCGCGTATCATCGCACCGTAAACTGTTGCTGCGCCCGTCATATTCATATTACGGTTGAACGCGCGAAAAAGACTCAGCGCCGCGAGGCCTCGGCAAGCCTTGTGCTATAAATGACTTATGACGAGTCATGGAAGGCGTTGCGCGCGTTGAGTGCTTCGCCGGCCAGCGTTCCCCGCTTTGAAATTTCACCGAATCCTACGTTTGTAGATGAAGACGTGCGCGTTCGCTTGCGCGGGCTTCCTGCTGCAGCGCTGATTTCCTTTCATGCTGCCACCGCAGACGACCAGGGGCGCCGCTGGAGCTCCGAGGCTCATTTTCGCGCAGATTCTTCGGGAACAATCGACGCATCCATGGAGGCTTCGCTCGGCGGCAGCTATCGAGGCGCCGCGGCAATGGGACTTTTCTGGTCCATGGAATACGCCGGGGCCACCGCGGATGGTAGTTCGAGTTTCGCGAAGAACAGTACTTCGCCAGATTGTGTGGAGCTCGAAGCTCAGCTCGATGGACGCGTGATTGCGCGCGCGAGCCTCGCGCGAAATTTTCTGGCGCCCGGCACTATGACACGCGATCTGAAAATTCCGAACGAAGCGGGCGGCGCTGACGCTGGAGCATGCGCCGACGCTCGCGAAACAACGGTGGGGAGATTATATATTCCGCCGGGGCGAGGGCCGCATCCCGTCGTGATCGTTCTCAGCGGCTCCGGCGGCGGATTCGATCTCGACAAAGCCGCGGTGCTTTCGCGCCACGGCTTTGCCACTCTGGCGCTGGCATATTTCGGCATGGCGCCGCTGCCCACATGGCTGCATCGCATCCCCCTGGAATATTTCGAGGCCGCGCTCAGCTGGCTGCACGCGCAACCAGAAATTGATTCGCAGCGAACGGGGATTCTGGGCGTATCACGCGGTGCGGAACTCGCGCTGCTTCTGGGCTCCACGTTTCCGCAGCGGATTGGCGCGATCGTCGCGTACGCGCCGAGCAGCGTGGCGTGGGCCGCCAGCGGCCGCGAAAAAGCCACCGGCGAAATCATTCCCTGCTGGACGTGGCGCGGAAAGCCCGTACCGTTCGCGCCCCTGCCGCTGCGCGGATTCATGTGGCGCTCGGCGTTTCCAGTGGTGGCGCTGAAGCGGCCGGTAATGTTTCGCAATCTGTTTCGCGCCGGGCTGCGCAACCGGGAGGCTGTGGGGCGCGCCGCGATTCCTGTGGAAAATATTCGCGCCCCCATTCTGCTGATTTCCGGTGGCGACGACCACCTATGGCCCGCGGGAGAGATGAGCGAAGCCATCATCGCGCGGCTGAAAAGCAAGCGCAGCACCCATGCGGCCGAACATTTGCACTTCGCACATGCCGGCCACATGTTGCGCTACCCGCACCTGCCGGTCACCGCCCGGAATTCGCGCAATAAGCATCTGCGCGGCGCGCGTTTCTCCTTCGGTGGCACGCCCGAGGCCGACGCCGAAGCGCAAACGCAAGCCTGGCGCCGCGCCATCGCCTTCCTCCGCGCCAATCTTTAGTCCAAAACCGGTACGTCAACCGTTCGCTTCCTCCATCCGGGACGCCCGCTCGGGCATGCCGGGGCGGCAATCAACAGTGTGCTAAAATAGCGGCATAGTGCTGAAGGTCCTACAGGATTTGCTCGACCTGCAGAGCGTGGACACGCGCCTGCAAATTGTCCGTGCGCGCCTCGCAGCGTTACCCAAAAAAATCGCGGAGGTTGATGGCCGCGTCGCCGCCGCCAAAGCGGAACTGGAAAAAAGCAAGGCCGCGCAACTGGCCACCGTAAAAGACCGCAAGAAATACGAGTTGGACGTGGAGCAGTGGAAGGACCGCGCTCGCAAGTACAAAGATCAAACCTCCCAGGTCAAGACCAACGAAGCGTACAAAGCCCTGCAGCACGAAGTCCAGAACGCCGAAGACGAAATCTCCAAAGCGGAAGACCGGCTACTCGAGCAAATGGTAGCCGGCGAAGAGTATGACCGCCGAATCAAAGCTGCGGAAAAAGTTCTGAAAGAAGTGGAAGAAGTAGCTCGCGGCGAACGCGCCGAAATCGAAAAGGAAAAAGCCGCAGCCGAAAAGGAATTAGCCGAAGGCAACACCGAACGCGCCCGCGCCACCGCCGAAATTCCCGAAGACATGATGGATCATTACGATCGCATCATGAAGAAACACGACAACGTGGCCCTAGCCGAAGTGCGCGACGAAAAATGCAGCGCCTGCGGCATGCGCATTCGCCCGCACGTGTTTCAGGAGATGCGCCGCACCACCAGCCACGAAATGTTTCACTGCGAGACCTGTACGCGCATCCTTTACTACCTCGAGCCCGCTGCTTCGGCGGCTGCCGCCGGACCCGCTGGCGATCCATCCAGTTCCACGTCTTCCCACCGTGAAAATTAATTCGAAAATGGCGCTGAACCAGCAAGCCGCACGCAGCCTGCTGGTGCAAAACCTCCCGGAAAATGTGACGGCGCTGTGAGTCCAATCAGAAAAGTTCCTCCGCCAGGCAGCGCGCGCTTATTCGCAGACGCACATGCGTCAGCACCGCCAGCGGGCGTGTACGTGGCAAATATTGACGGCGCTTCGCGCGGCAATCCCGGCCCTGCTTCCTACGCTGTGGTGTTGCGCGACCCCGAAGGAAAAATCGCGCTGGAACTAGCGAAAAATATCGGCCGCGAGACCAACAACGTCGCTGAATATTTCGCGCTGCTGGCGGCGCTCGATTACGCCGCCAGCCACAACATCACCGCGCTGCGCGTGCGCAGCGATTCCGAACTGCTCGTGCGCCAGATGCAAGGCCGCTACAAAGTGAAAAGCGCGGACCTGAAGCCGCTGCACGAGCGCGCCAGCAAGCTGAGCCGGCAGCTGCAATATTTCGCGATCGAGCACGTGCGCCGCGAACTGAATCGCGACGCCGACGCGCTCGCGAACGTGGCGCTCGATTCCGTGGGCGTTCCCAAATTCGAAGACCGTAAGTCCCGGCTGGCGGACGGAGCAGCGCCCTCGAATCGTGCGCCCGACGCCGCCCGCCCGACACTGGCGTCGGCATCGCCGCGACCCGCGCATGCAAATACCTCGCGCACCATCCGCGCGCGGTACATCCGTGGCGTCTTCGTGCCGGCCGATTCCGTAGACCTACCAGAAGGCAGCGACGTTACGCTCGACGTCCGTATTACATTGAAGCAATAAGCTTTACAGGCCTCCCCGCCGCGATTCCCATACTGGAACTGTCCCAGTCCGTGGTACTGACGCTCTATTGTTCCGCTCTCCTCCGGCCCGTAGCCTTAGTACTCGCAGGGGCAACCAGTGAGTTCATTGCTCGACAAGCTTCCCACGATTCTCGTGCTTTTCGTCCTCGTTGGGATTTTTCTATCCCTGCGCAAGCACGCACCCTCCGTGCGCATTCGTTTGTGGACTTACGCCTGGGCCCTGATTTTCCTGCACTTTTTCATTCAAGCCTTCGAAACGCACAGCGGCACAGTTGAGAGCATCCTGGAATCAATTGATATCGGCGCGCTGGAACTTTCCGGCGTGGTGTTCGTGGTTTCGATGACGCTGGCCGTCGAAAACCGCAAGAACCGCCTTACGATGCTTGCGCTGCTGGGAGTGCCCACGGCTTTCCATGCGGTAGCTGCCGTCTTCGACTGGCATATTTATGGATTGATGGCCCTCGCGCTGGGAACGATTTTCTTCGGCGGCGCGGCCTTCGCTCTGCGCAGCCTTCCCCGCGTGAAGCCCTACGCCATCGGCATCGCCGCAATTTTGTGCATTACCGGAATTTGGGCGATGCGCGACCAGCTGCATGGCAGCGCCGAACTCGGTATCAACGCGATCCTCACGCTCACCTTCGGCTTGTGCGGCATTCTTTACTGGAAGCGCTTTCCGCGGCGTTCTCCCGGAGTGATTACCGTTACCGGAGGATTTATCACCTGGGGTGCGGTGTTCCCCGCCGGAGCGCTGTTGGCGCACTTTGCGCCACAGCTGCAAGTGAATCCTGAACTGTGGAACGTGCCGAAATTTTTTGTCGCTTTCGGAATGATTCTCGCGCTGATTGAAGAAAAGTCCAGCGTGATCGAGCACAACAGCGAACGCGAACGCGCCGCCAACAGACTCCTGCTACAACTTTCGCAGATCACCTCGCGCCTGCTTGCGGGCAGCGATCCGGCGGACCTCTGCGGAGAAATCACCGCCGCGGTCACCGGTGCCACCAGTTTCCCGCGCGCCGCGTTGTTTTTGGCGCGCGACGATCGTTCGCTGCGCCTGGGCGGCTGCACGGGATTTTCACCGGCCGAAAAAACGCGCTTCGAGGAACGTTGCAAGGCTTGGACCATCGAGAAAGTGAAGGAGATGTGCAAGCACGGCACCCAGCTGGGCAACAATTCCTTCCTCATCCGCTCGGCGGAAGAGGGAGCAGGTTCTTGTGACGCGGCCGCAGGGCACGAGGTGCTCGTCCCGCTGGTCTCATGGCGCGGCTCGCATCTGGGCTGCCTGTGCCTAAGTGCTTCGCCAACCACCGAAGACGTTGCAACCAACGAGACCGCCGAAATCATGAAGCTCGAAGTGCTGGCTTCCGATCTTGCAGTGACCATCGAAAACTCACGCCTGCATCATCAATTGGTGCGGTCGGAAAAATTGGCAGCCCTCGGCCAACTGGTGGCCGGCGTGGCGCACGAGTTGAATAACCCACTCACCGGCATCTTGGGCTACGCGGACTTGCTAAGCGAGGAAGTCGAAGGTCAGAAGGCCGCGAAACGCGTAGAGAAACTCGGAGCGGAAGCGCGCCGCATGAAACGCATCGTGGACGGCTTGCTGCGTTTTGCGCGCCAGAACAACCCCGCCGCGCGCGCCGCGGATTTCGAAGCCGCGCTGCACGACGTGATCCAGCTCCGCGAATTCCACATTCGCAAACTCGGGATACGCATGGAATTGCACATTGAGCCGCAGCTCCCTCGCATTTCCATTGGCGAAGACGAACTCAAGCAAGTACTCCTGAATATTCTAAATAACGCGATTGATGCGGTGGAAGAAAGTGCGCAGCGCTCCATCTCCATAACCGCCACGCGCCAGGGCGATCGTGTTTTCATCCGCTTTGATGATTCCGGCCCCGGATTTAGCGATTTGAACCGCGCGTTCGATCCGTTCTTCACCACCAAGCCCGTCGGCAAGGGAACCGGCCTCGGCCTCAGCATCTGCTACGGCATCATCCAGGAAGCCGGCGGCGAAATCGTACTAAGCAACAAACAACCCTTCGGCGCCAGCATCAGCCTGGAATTTCCCACCACCGTAGCCGAACCCGCCGTGCTACTCACTGCGTAAGATCTCCAACGCAGCGCGCAAATCTCGCAACTCCAGACCCCAGCGCCGTAGGCGCAGCACAAGTTAGCCCCGGCCGGAAGGCCTGGGAAAAATCGCAAAGAAAACTCGGAGCGCTGTAGGTGCGACACATCTACTGATTGTTGGCGTGAGTTTGCTTCAGCGAGTACGAACGATAGAGGGTGTCGCGTTGCGCGGGCATATAGCCGGCATCGGAAATAATCCGGCGCAGCTCCGCTTCGTTGGTGCGGTTGCGCACGCCGGCCGCATACACCACATTTTCCTCGATCAGGATGCTGCCCACGTCGTCCGCGCCAAACTGCAAACCCACCTGGCAGATTTTAATTCCCGGCGTGAGCCAGCTGGACTGGATGTGATCAATATTGTCGAGGTACAAGCGGCTGATCGCGAGCGTCTTGAGGTAATCGAACGCGGTAGCTTCGGGGATTTTCTTTCCCAGCGGAGTATTTTCCGGCGCGAAAATCCAAGGGATAAAGGCGGTGAACCCGCCGGTATCCTCCTGAATTCGCCGGATCGTCTCCAAGTGATTCACGCGGTGGCGATATTCCTCGCCGCAGCCGAACATCATCGTGGCCGTGGTGCGCATGCCCAGTGCGTGAGCGTCACGGTGCATGCTCACCCACTCGTCCGACCGGCACTTCAGCCGCGAAATTTTCGCGCGAATTTCGTCGTCCAAAATTTCCGCGCCGCCTCCGGGAATCGAATCCAGGCCCGCGTCGCGCAGACGCGCGATGGTGTCGCGCACCGAGAGTCCGGAAACCTCCGCGATGCAGCCGATTTCCGGGGCGGAAAAGCAGTGCAAATGTATTTGCGGAAACTTCTGCTTGATCGAGCGCAGCATGTTTTCGTAAAACTCGATGCGCAGGTCCGGATGCAACCCGCCCTGCATCAGCACGCCCGTGCCGCCCAGCTCGATCATCTCTTCGATTTTTTCGTAAATGGATTCCAGCGGCAGAATGTAACCGTCTTTCGCGCCCAGCGGGCGGTAGAAAGCGCAGAAGGAACAATACTCCGTGCAGAAATTCGTGTAATTGATGTTGCGGTCAATCTGATAAGTGGCCATGCGCGGGTCCGTCTTCGCGCGGCGCACTTCGTTCGCCGCCATGCCGATGCCGATCAGATCATCGGAATTGAAAAGTTCCAGCGCTTCCTGTTGTGTGATTCCCATGTTTTCCGTAGGGGCACGGCATGCCGTGCCCGCCGCTCAATTTCTTCAAACCAAGTATACAGGATCATCGGCCCGGACAATGCCCTCGCGCAACACCGCCGCATAGACGCCGGCGCACCCCTCGTGCTCGCGCGCGACTTTCTCCAAAACGATCGGCGAACGCTCGGCCGTTTCGGAATCTAGTGTGATGATCACGCAGCGGCCATCCTTCTTCACCACCTGAACCGTCACCTTCTCGCCGATCCGCAGCGCGCGGCCCACTAATTGGTTTTCGTAAAACGGTTCATCGCGCTCCCATCGAACGTAGAAGTTGGCACGGAAGCGGCGCGGATCGAGCGCCATGCCAGTTTCGTCCGAGAGAGCGCGCACGGTGGCCAAGCCGAAAATCGAAACGGGCGCCGCATCCGTCATGGAACGCTCCGAAAAGCGCGGCCGGAGCGAATGGCCGAAGCGCCGCTCCAGATACTGCGTGAAGTTCGCATCGCCTGGCGTGAATTTCTCGCCTTCCGGCGTGACCACTTCAGCAGCATATCGCTCGACAGCGGGAATTTCCTCCTCCACGGATGGCGGATCCAGGAATCGCGGGCGCAGCAACAACCACTCGCGCGCCTTGCGCGCGGTCATCCATGGAAAGCTGGATTGATCGAGTTCATCCACGAACGCATAAACTCGATCGCCGACGATTCCAGCGAATGTGACGCGCGCGGCGCCGACATCTTCACCGGCCATGCCTTTTATAGGATAACGTCGCAGCGTGGCGAGGGTTCCGATGCGTTCCACGCCGTCAAGCCCCGTGGCGAGCCGTGGACGACGAAGCGGATGCGGCTTGGGCGACGGCAAATTCCAGAGGACGATGGCGCGGAATCAGTCCCGCGGCCGCGGCTTTTTCGTAATAAAGATTCAGGCCCGCGAGATATTCCGGCTCGAGGCCGAAATGAATGTTGTCCGCCAGGTAGCGCTCCAGCGCGCGCGGCGGCATGTCCAGCTTGATCGCCGCGGCCTCGGAAATTTCGCGCAGCCGCTCCAGGCCGTATGCTTTCGACGCCTGAAAATCCGCCACCACCTCCGGCGTAATCGCGTCGCGGCGCCCCGCCCAGATCGCGAGCACACAGGGCTTGCCGGTCATTTCGCGCCACTGATACGCCACGTCGTAAACGAAAATCGTTTCGAATCCCGGCACCGGCATATCTTCCGGATCGCCTTTGCAGCAATCCCCGCCGCCCGCAACTTTCACGGAGAGCGCTTCCATTTTCAGCGCAATGCGCAGCGCCGGATCGCCAATCACCAGCGCCGCGTCCGCATTTTTCAGCATCTCGGAAGCGTCTGGCGCGGTTTCCAGGAATTCCGGCTCGATGTTCCAGTGTTCCGCCGCCAATATCCGCACCAGCGCCTGCGAACTGCGCGAGCTGGCATCGAGAGCAATGCGCTTGGCGCGCTGTATCGGTCTCTTCGAAACCACCAGAATGCTGCGCACTTCGCCCTTTGCCGCCACCGCCATTCCCGGCAGCGCCACCACGTCTTCCATGCGTTGATATTCGATCGAGGGGATGATCGCCACATCCGCAGCCCCGCTGCGCATCGCTTCCGCGCACTGCGACGGCCACGTGAAGGACAAATCGTACTTCCCTGCGAGTGGCCCGTCGGTGAACCCCCACACCAGCGGCGCGGTGTTCAGATACTCAACAATCGAAATGCGGAGTTTGCTCATTCAGCGGCTCGCAACATACGAATTGCCAATATAACATAAACGCCCATGCTGTTCGGGTGCGGGCAAGAGCGCGAACTCCACCATTGCCAGTGACGCTGGCGTAGATGGAAGGGTTTTCTCTGCGCCCTCTGCGTCTCTGCGGTGGTCTAACTGAAGCGCAAGGAATCGGTTTTCTATTTTCCGCCGTCCTCAAAACGCACAATCTCGTCTTCCGTGGGAATTTCCATTTGATGCTTCACCGCGCCGCCCGGGAGCATTTTCATGCCGTCTCCCTCGCCTTTCCCCAATACCTCGAAGGAGGCAAACGCATAAGGCAGTCCTTCTGAACCTAATTCCGAATTGGCGTTGCAAATTTGAAAGTGCAGATGCGGCTCCGAGGAATTTCCAGTGTTCCCGACCAGGCCCAGCACTTGCCCGCGAGTGACTTTGTCTCCCACCTTCACCCGCAACGAGCCCGGCTGCATGTGCGCGTAAAACGCGAACAAGCCGTTGCCGATTTCCATAATCACGTGATTTCCGCCGATCGTTTCGAGCGTGATCGGCACGGCCAGCGATTTCGCTCCCGGCGTATTCTGCGGAATGCCGTCTCCCACTTGCGTCACCACTCCATCCGCCACTGCGTGAATTTCCGCACCGTAGGCACGGTAATTCTTGTTGTCGCTCAGATCGCCCTCGTACGTCTTACCGTCCGGATACACCTGCACCCAATCAATCGCGAAGCGCTGCGAAATATACGCGTGGCCGTTGATGGGAATCAGCGCGCGGCGATGCACAGAAGTGTTCGATGGCCCGTTGCCGGCCACCCAATCCCCTCCCACGAGCGGCGAAGAAATCACCACATCGGGATTTTTGTCGACGCTGGTGGGCGGCGTCACGATGGAAAGCGCTTCCGGATAATCGCCGATCTTGACGCTAATGCGCTGCGCGATTGCCCCCGGAATATCCTCGAGCTTATCAAACGTCACCCACAGAAAAACCGCGCCGAATTCTCCCGGCGCGAGCTTGGAAACTTTTTCTGCGCCAGGCAGCCCCGGATGAATAAACATTGCATCGAGGTCCGCGCCCGAAAATGTTGCCAGCGATTGCTGTGCCGAGTCGGCGGAGACGACCTCAATCCGCGTGAACGCGTACTCCCACTTGTCCATATTCGAAACGTGCAGCTCGTAGACCAGATGCCACTTCCCATCCGCTCTGAACGCCGTCGGCGCGACTGGGATCACCGCATTGAACAGCGGCACCACCGGCTTCGGGGTGTGCTCGGCCTTCGGAGCCGCCGCCTGCTCGGAGGCTCCGCCGGATTCCGCGCTGCGCGTAAAATCGAGCGCCTGCGCCGGCGCGCCAGTTTGCGTCCAACTCCCCGAAATATCGCGCCCGTTCTTCTTCAACTTTCCTTCATACACGCCGCCCACGCGCGGCACTTCGAACCGCACCGCATCGCCGTGCAACTTCACGTTGCTCAAAGCCAGAACCGCGTGCTGGTCCACGCTGTTCATCGTGCCACCCATCTCGCCGCTGTTCGAAGTCGTGATCGTTACCACCAAATGCAGCTGCCCGCCCAGCAATCCGGCCCACACGCCCTCAATGACGTTGGCAGACTCCGCGCTTTGCGCCATCGAACTGACAGGCAAAAGCAAAAAACCAAGCACGGCGATAATTAGCACAGCGATTCTCGGCTGAATTTTCATGTGCATCCTTCGATCCGCGAAAGCATCACGGTGGGTTCTCTGCGTCCGCTGCAGTGAGCGATTCTGCTATGAGCGAACTCGATGGCCACCGAGCGCGCGTGCGGATTCAGCGCGCACGTGTTGTTAGTGAAGCGTGTATGTCTGCGGCCATCTGGACCGCGCGATCGTGCCTTTTGGGCCTACGCCCCACGCATACACGAAATAGGAAACGAGAGCGTTTAGATTCAGCGAGCCGGTATGCTTCCAGTGCGCGCCGCCATCGTCGCTGACGTCTTCTCCATTCGGACCGACAGCGACCAACACCTTCTCGCTGACGCGCGCCACCGCCGAGCGGAATCCACCCGGTTGCTGCTCCGCTAATTGCCAGGTTTCGCCTTCATCCGCCGAATAAGCCGCGACGCGATTCGGATTCCCGATGTCCTTGTAGTCGCCGCCCACGATGACTACCGCGTTATCCTGAACGGCGATCGAAAAAATGCCGGATGACGCATTCCCGCTGACGATTGGCGTGTTATTCACCGTCCAGGTGTATCCACCATCGCGCGAACGAAATAATCGCGCCACAGGCCCGCCGGTAACAAAATAAATCTTTCCGTCGTGGCGAACCGCGAGGCAAGTTCCGCTGGCGGCGAAAGCGCCTTCATTCGGAAGGGCCGCAGGCATGTGGTCAGTTGGGAGCTGTTGCCAATTCTCGCCGTCCCGTGTGTGCAGGACGACGAACTTTCCATCAATCGGATCGCCGACCGTGAAACATTCAATCTCCGACACGCAGACCAGTGCATCGAGGAAAAATTCCTTGCGCTTGTCCGCATACTGCAATTTCCAATTCTTTCCACCATCCGTCGTCTTGTAAATCCGCGAATTGCCCGAGTCGCCGATAGACATCACGTAAGCCTTCCGCGCATCAAATGCCTGAATGCTGCGAAAATCCAGTGTCGCGCCGCCCTGCACGCGCAGGCGGTCCCACGTCGTGCCCAAATCCTTCGATTGCAGAATCACGCCGTTCGACCCCGAGGCCCAAACCACAGGCCGAGGGCCATGGGATGAATCCACAGACACGCCGACGCTGACGCCCCGCAAATTTGTGTCTATGCCTCGGTGCTGCACGATCCAAATCGAGGATTTGCTACTGCCGGCGGCGTGCACAAAAATTGCCGCAGCCACAACCAAAAGAAGGGCAAGAGGGAACCGCATCAGGTCGCGTCGCATGTCGCGCATTCTAGCAGCACTTTCATCGCAACGGCGGGACTTCAATCAGTGAAACCGTGCCATTCGAGCGTGCCCGTTTTCAATTCACCGCGATCCTTCCCCGGATCACAGCCACCGACGCAGCAGGCAGTTCGTAAGAAGTTTTGGGCGCCGCATTCACTTCGCTGTGCTTGATCGGCCCATCGGGATCCGCGAAGCCTTTCGTGTTGACTACCACCGGTCGCTCCGCCGCGTGCTCATCGTGCGCCATGAACCGCGTTTCCGCCGGCTGCCAGTGATATTGTTCACCGCCGAAAGTTGAAATTTGCACGGGCCCCACAAACGAACTTACGCCACGCGCTGCCGAGTCCTGAAAGCTAATCCGCACCGAGTGCCCATTCTGCTGATCGCGGTTCACGACCAGCAGCGACCACTGCCCATCCGGACGCTCCAGCGCATAGGCCGTCACCAGTGCATGGCCCGCACCGTCGTCTACATCACCCTTCGCCGCAAACACGCGATGTTCCGCACTTCCCGGCTGCGCCCACTCCAGATTGATCAGCTGCGCAACGAAAAATTGCGCCAGCGGCTGCTGGATTTGATAATCCGCATCCACCGTGAACATTCCAAAAGTTCCCGGCGAATCGTTGCAACCGTGCTCCATCTGCAGCGGTAAATAATGGAAGTAATACATGCCGCTGCCACCTGCATTCAGGAATGAGCCTACGTAATCCGCCAGCCAAAGCCCCGAAAATAGATCCATGTACGTTTCGCTGGCAGCCGAAGAAAGATTTCCTTCAGTGATGAACGTCGGAATATTCGCCGGCACGCCATCTTCCCGCCACACCTGCATGATGTGATTCAGCAGCTCCGGCTCGTCATACAAACTGCCCCAGGGAATCCTGCACGGGTCATACGGGTAATGTTCAAAAGAAAAAAACGCGAGATCGCCCAGCCGTTGATGCTGCTTCAAATAATTCACGAACCGCGCGGTCCAGGAAACGTTGCCGCTTGCATCGGGCCAAACCTCGATATCTTTATTCACGCCCTGAAACGAAGGCCCGCCCAGCTTCAATGCAGGATTCACGCGATGCAGCGCTGTCGCCCACTGCACGTAAAGCGCGGCGTAATCTTCCGGCAACATGTATTGCCCGTCGGCTTCTTCGCCCATCTCCACATAAGAAATCGGATAACCGCGTTTCTGCAGATAAGCCATCTCCGCAGCCGCGTTGTCGGGCGTATCGTAAAGCAGCGCCACTGGAATCATGGCCGGCAGCCCGCGCGTCACGCCGCTGGTAAAAAATAAATCGAATCCCACCTGCGCTTGCTTCGTCGAACGCAAATCGGAAGGCTCGTGCCACGGGTCCACCGACGAGCAATAGGTTGTCGTTTGCTCCTGGTCCGCCGTGTGCCGTACCGCGTCGTGAAATTTTCCGTCCGGCGTCATCGTGCCGATATACAGCTCGTAGATCGCATAGCCCACGCAATTCCGGGGATCGGCTGAGCCGTGGGAATCGCAAGTACCAGAAGATTCCGTCATCAGGATGCGCAAAAATCGCACCGGCAACGGATTTGCGGCCAACTGCAAAGTTGCGGAACCGCCTTGGCCATTCGTGACCACACCGCCCGGAAAGCTCTGCCACACGCCACGCGTCGCAGCTTTGATAGGATCGTCTCCAGTCCAATACTGAACGATGTAGCGCACCGCGTACGGCTCCGCCCACTTGATCTGGATACTCGAAATCTGCTGCAGCTGCGCCAGGTCCACCACAATCCATTGCGGATGCGACGAATCGCTTTCGCCCGTGAATCGCTGCGTCAGATACGGATTGCTCTTCCAGTAGCTGGCCGCGTCTCCATCGGTCAATCGCGAGAAACCGGAGTTGTCCGTGCCATCGTTGCGCGTAAATCCCCGATGCGGCAGTGAGTAACCGTAGGAATATCTCAGGAATTCCGTGGGGTTCGCCGAGCCGGTGAAATAACCTTTGCCACTCGCATCGCTCCAGGTTCCCTGCGGATTCCAATGCCAGGCTTCCACCGCCAGCTCCGTGTTCTGGCGGAAGCTCACCGGCTGCCAGCCGGAACTTAGCGCTCGATCGAGCGCGGGCTGCACCAAGTCCTTGTCTATGGCTTCCTGCGGAATTCGATCCACACCGGCGCCGAGCGCTTGATTGGGCACAAAGCGATTCGTCGCGTGCGCCGGAGTGATATCCACCTGAATGGTTTGAGCTACGCACGCAAAAGCCGCGGCGAGGAATCCTAGAAAAATTGTCAGCACAGAAACCGTTGTCTTCAAGGCGCGCCTCCCGTGCTTCTTGTGAATCGTTCTTGCAGCGCAGAGTCTACAAGAATCGTTCACACTTCGCCTAATCCGGTGTGCGAAACATACGAGGTGTTAATGCGTATAAATCGCGATGCTAAAGCAAGGATAAACATATAGTTATCCTTGACAACTTTTATACTGCCCACGTACGCTGGCCGCGACTTCGATGGTTCCAGACCAATACTTGGGGTGGCTGGCCCTCGCCTTGACGCCGGGCCTGGGCGCACGCATGGCCGGAAAACTGCTCCGCGCGATGGGCAACCCCGACGCGATTTTCAACGCCTCGCTCACTGAACTGGAATCCTACCGCCTCCCGGCAGCCGTTGCGCAGCTGATCCATACTCGCCAGCCAATCAGCGCGGCCGCCAAAGAACTGGCTCAGGCCCAAGCCGCCGGCGTCAGGCTTCTCACCTGGGACGAACCGGAGTACCCCCAGCGGCTGCGCGAGATTTACGACCCCCCACCACTTCTGTATGTTCGTGGAAACATTGAACTTCTAAATCGCCATCTCATTTCCATCGTCGGCTCGCGTCGTCCCACCCCCTACGGGAATCAAATGGCGGAGAAGTTGGCACGGGACCTGGCCGATCGCGGGCTGGTAGTAGTCAGCGGTCTGGCCCGCGGCATTGATTCCTGCGCTCACAAGGGCGCGCTCAGCTCGCCCACCGGTGCCACGATCGGCGTCCTGGGCTGCGGGATTGACGTGATCTATCCCAAGGAGAACAGGAAGATTTTCGCTGAGATGGAGAAGCGTGGCGCGATTATCAGTGAATTCGCGATGGGCACCTTCCCCGGGCCCCAGAACTTCCCGATTCGGAACCGTGTCATTTCTGGAATGTCTCTTGGCGTCGTCGTCGTGGAAGGCGCGCAATACTCCGGCTCCTTAATTACGGCGCGGCTGGCTATGGAGTTTGGCCGTGAAGTCTACGCGGTGCCGGGCAACGCCACCCAGCCAACCAGCTTTGGCCCCAATCAGCTGATCAAACAGGGCGCCAAGCTGGTGACGAGCTGGGAGGACGTGATCGAAGAGCTGCCCACCCCCGTCCGCGCCGAACTTTTGCCGGTAGAAACGGCCTCCAGCGAGGAAAGGGCTCTGCTGGTAGAGAAAGACCTCGCTCCAGTCGAAGGGACTTTGTACCAACTGCTGGGCGTGGACGAATCCCGCCACGTAGACGACTTAGTCGAACTTTCGGGGCTGAGTTCTTCCGAGGTGCTGGCCGCGCTGTTTGACCTGGAGCTCAAAGGCGTGGTACGTCAGTTGCCAGGGAAGCAATTCCTTAAAGTCCTGTTGTAACCAGCCGAGAAAATTGCAGATAGGATGGGACGTCGGCTCGCACTGGAGAACCACGGTGCAAGAAAACGCTTGTATATAATGATAAGAAGTCCGCAAGATAGCCTGAAGCATCCAATGTGGTCATGAGGGAACAAACAACAGCATGGCAAGATCACTAGTAATCGTCGAATCGCCTGCTAAGGCGAAAACAATCAACAAGTATCTGGGCCGGAATTACCTGGTCAAGGCTTCCTATGGCCACGTAATGGACCTACCCAAGAAAACGATCGGTATCCTCCTGCCCGGCCAGGAAAACGGCAAGAAGAAGAAGAAGAAGCGCAAGGCCAAGGCCGGCGCCCCGGAAAAGAAGGTCGCCAAGCCGGTGGCCATAACGGCCGAGAACATCTTCGAGCCGACTTACGAAGTAATCCCCGGCAAGATCAAGGTGATCCACGATTTGCAGAAGGCAGCTCGCGGAGCGGACGCCATCTACCTGGCGGGCGACCCGGACCGGGAAGGCGAAGCGATCTGCGCGCACTTGGCCGAAATCCTGGGCAAGCCCAAGAAGTACGCGGATCTGGTGGTGCACGAAGAAAAAGAAGGCAAAGAAGGCAAGGAGAAGGCTGCCAAGCCCGCCGCCAAGAAAGAGCCTCCCAAGACCAACGGCGCGCCGCCGAAAATTTACCGCGTGATGTTTAACGAAATCACGCAGAAAGCTATCAAGGCCGCGTTCGAGCACCCGTCCGAAGTAAATGAAAATCTGGTGGACGCGCAGCAGGCCCGCCGCGTGCTCGATCGCATCGTCGGCTATAAGGTTTCGCCGCTGCTTTGGAACAAGGTACGCCGCGGCCTTTCCGCCGGGCGCGTACAGACGGTAGCGCTACGCCTGATCGTCGAGCGCGAACAGGAAATCCGCGCTTTCATCCCCAAGGAATATTGGACCATTCACGCCCTGCTCGACGCCGGCACGCCGCCTTTGTTCGAAGCCAAGCTCAGCAAGTTCAAGGGCGAGGACGTCGAGGTTCTGAACCAGGAAGCTGCGGACAAAGTTGTCGCCGCCGTGCAGAAGGCCAAGTGGCAAGTCGCCTCCGTCGCGCAGAAAGAAAAGCGGCGCAACGCTCCTCCGCCGTTCACCACCTCAAAGCTCCAGCAGGCTGCCTACAATCGCCTGCGCTTTACCGCGAAACGCACCATGTCCCTCGCGCAGAAACTCTATGAAGGCGTCGAACTTGGCCCCGAAGGCTCGGTCGCGCTGATCACTTATATGCGCACCGATTCCGTGCGCGTCTCGAATGACGCGCTCGATCAGGTTCGCACCATGATCCCGGAACGCTTCGGCGCGAGCTACCTGCCGGAAAAGCCCAATTTTTACAAATCGAAGAAGGACGCGCAGGAAGCTCACGAAGCCGTGCGCCCCACCGACGTGCTGCGCGCGCCCGAAGACGTCCGCCCCTTCCTCGAAGACGATCTTTTCAAGCTCTATCAGCTGATCTGGCAGCGATTCGTCGCGTCGCAGATGCTGCCCGCAATTTTCGATCAGACCACCATAGATATTTCCGCCGGCGATTACACTTTCCGCGCCACCGGCTCAGTCCAGAAATTCGATGGTTACCTGCGCGTTTATCAGACGCCCGTGGCAGGCGCCGATCGCGAAGATGATGAAAAGGACGACGAAGGCGAGGGCCGCTCCCTGCCGCAAGTCCGCGAAGGCCAGTCGCTGCGCCTCGATCAAATTCGTCCGGACCAGCATTTCACCGAGCCGCCGCCGCGTTACAACGACGCCACACTGGTAAAAGAGCTCGAAGAAAAAGGCATCGGCCGCCCCTCGACCTACGCCGCCATCATCTCCACTATCGTCGAACGCGAGTACGTCACCAAGGATCAGGGCCGCTTCTCGCCCACGATGCTTGGCGAACGCGTCAGCGTGCTATTGGTGAAAAGCTTCGAGGATATTTTTGACGTGGGCTTCACCGCGCGCCTGGAAGAAGAACTCGACGAAATCGAAGAGGGCAAACTTCCCTGGCGCCAGGCCGTGAAGGAATTCTGGGATCCCTTCCTTGTGGATCTCGACAAAGCCGACGAGCAGATGCTGTCCTACAAAGCCGGCATACCCACCGGACTAAAGTGCGAAAAATGCGGCGAGGGCGAATTGCTGGAGCGCATTTCCCGCCACGGATTCTTTCTCGGCTGCAATCGCTATCCGGATTGCGATTACATCAAGGATCTTTCGCCCGAGCTTCCCGCCGAAGCGGACGGCGTGGCGAAAATCGAATATTGCGACAATTGCGGCAAGGAAATGGTCATCAAGCGCGGGCGTTTCGGTGTTTTCCTCGCGTGCAAGGGTTACCCGGATTGCAAGACGACGCGACGCCTGGTGAGCGGCACGCGCATCGCTCGCCAGCCGGACGTTCCGCTCGACGAAAAGTGCCCGCTCGACGACGCGCAGCTGCTGCGCCGCCAGGGCCGCTTCGGCGATTTTGTCGGCTGCACCAATTATCCGAAGTGCAAGTACACGCGCCCCATCACGCTCGGCATCAAATGCCCGAAGTGCAATGAAGGCGAATTCGTGCGCCGCGGCATTTCACGCGGACGCGGCGCCGGCCGCATCTTCTACGGTTGCAGCCGCTATCCCGATTGCGATTTCACCACGCCGCACGAGCCGATCAACGAGCCGTGCCCGAAGTGCGGCGCGCCGTTCATCGTCGAAAAGCGCACGAAACAAGGAAATTTCCGCACCTGCATCAAGGAAGGCTGCGATTGGGAAATTGAAGCGCCGGCAGCGCCAGAAGGCGTAACCGCAACGACCGCCGCCGCGCCCCCGGTCTCAACTGCCGCGTCGCCCGCCGCTAATTTTGTTCACCCACAAGAACCCGCGACGGTCGGCGCCCGCGACAAATCCTAAACCGTGGCGCAGCCACTCTTGGCTGCGCACGCAACAGGAAGGTGCGCCGCCGTTCCGCGAGGTCTCTTGCCTTTCGTCGTCATCCTGAGCGCAGCGAAGCCTGCCTTCCGCAGGCAGGGATCTCTCTTCGCTTTCCATCGCAACTACGTGCTCGCCGATTCCGTCGCCGCACGCGCCGTGCCGACATCCGTCGCACTCTGCCGCCTCGGTATCGCCCACACCATCGCCCCCAGCGCCACAATCACCGGAAAGCATTCGATCACATAGCGCGGCTCCACAGTCTGCAGCTGCGTCATCGCCACGGTCCGAATCGCAATAAACAAAATCAGAAACGTCACCGCCAACTGCGTCCGGCATAGCCACCATCCGGCCACCGCCATCCCCAGATACACCAAGCCCAACACACCAAATCCAAAAGTAACCCCAAAATCCACTGGATTCCCCTGCCAGTGCACCCCAACTGGCCACAGCTTCCCCGAATAAGGCAACAATTCTATGCGCGGCGTGAACCACATCGCCGCAATCCGCGCCGCCGGCACAAAAATATAAGTCCGCAGCGGCACGCGCGCCGTCCGCTCCGCTGCCAGCACCGCAAATTCGTGGTCGAGCAGCGGCGTCATTTCCAAATCGCGGTTGTACAGCCCAAGCAATTCCGCCACACGCGCGCGCTCCGCATCCGAATCAAACGCCACGCCCGGCACGGTCTCAATTCCAATCGGCTGCTTCCCGAGCTTCCATGTCATCAAGTACGAGTCGCCAAACCGCGTCAACCACGTTTGTGTCCACGCGATGAAGCCGCGCGGAATGAAGTCTCCGTAACTCTGCGCGTAACGCGGCCCCAGAAATTCCACGCGTCCAAACGCCTGCGCGTTCCGCGCTGCCCAAGGCGCCAGTGGCAGCAGCAACCCAACGCACATCCAGCTCGCCGCCAGTATCAGCTTCGGCCAATTCGCGCGCCGCCACCAGCGAATGCAAAGCGCGCTCCCAGCGGCAGCCAAAACCAACGGCGTCTCCGGCCGCACCAAAGTTCCCAGCCCCGCAATAATTCCCAGCAGTAAAAACCACGCCGCGAACGAATACACTTTCCTGCGCGTCGACGAATCAGCCGCTGCATGCGCTGGTAAATCCAGCTCCGGCTCAGTCAAAAAATAAACAAACACCAATACAGCAGCAGTCGTAAAAAAAGTAGCCAACGTTTCCGTAAGCACCACCGCCGTGTAATCGGCGGTAAAAGGACACAGCGCTGCCATCCACAACGCCGCGGTCCTCACCAGCGCGCGCCGCGAAACCGGCGCCAGCCGCGTCGCAATCAGCGCCGCCAGTACGCAAGTGCCGAGGTCCACCAGCGCCTGCGCCACCATTACCACCCGCGCGCTGCGCCCGATCGCAAAATAAATCGCCGCAAGAAACGCCGGGTACCCGGGCACGCGCATGTCCACAGCGGTCAATTCCCCGTGTACGTATAGCCCGTACACGCCGTGGTACAGCCAATTCCGCGCCAGCTCTTCGTAGAATTTTGTATCGCCGGAATAAAACGGAAAGCGCCAAATGAAGAACAGCCGCAGCGCAAGCCCCGCCGCCAATGCCGCACCGAGTTGTGTGTAGGAAAGAGGGCGTGCGCTCATCTCATGGAATTTCACGAAAAACCGCAACGTCGGCAGCTGGAACGGACGCGCAGATCCATCCTTCGCGCCCAAATCATGCGCCCGATCCCGCAATCGCACCGCGGCACGCTTCCATGGCGTTGCGACCCGTAGGGGCGGGTCTTAGACCCGCCCTTTACCCTGGCTGGTCGTCTCAAATTTCTCGGCAAGCCGTTTCGGTGCCGTGTTGCGCCAAGCTGTGGCCAGCGCCCACCGCACGCTAGCTTTCTTCGCAGCTTTCAGACGCACGTGCGTAGCCCCACGCTGTCCCCAAGCGCCATTCACCGGCGCAAAAACTTTCGGTTCCGCAGCCACGAAATCTTCCTGCTGATCCGGATAAAGTTTCACCATCCCCACGCCCATGTCCGGATACCCCAGCGTGGCGAAAATCTTTCCGCGCACGCGAAAATCCGGGTGATCCATGTGCGCGCATTCCGTCGCCTCTGGAAAGCTCAGCGCCAATCGCCGAAAATCCGCCGCCGTCATGGTCGCAACTCCAAGCGCGCCAAACCAGATCGCGTCATCACGTTAGCTTACCCGAACCAGCGCGCCGTTGCTCGTCATCTGCAAACTTGGACGCGGCCTGATTCTGGCGCGCACACCACGCCCGATTCGCGCGCCGCCGGGTGTAAACTGCTCACAGCCCAGTCAAGATTTCCGCGAGCCTGCCGATATGCGCAGTACTCTTGCACCAAGGACATCCATGGGCTGGCACAAATTGCTTCTTCCTCGTTCAGTTCGAGCTCGCCATGAACCGGCTCCCGCACTCGCAGTGTCAAATCCGAACAGGCGCCATAACCACCGCGTCTCCGCGTTCCTGCCCGTCTTTATCTACGGCCACTCGCACGGCCAACCTTTCGTGGAAAACGCTGTCACGCTGAACGTCAGCGCCGACGGTGGATTGCTCTCCCTCTCGCACGAAGTCGCTGCACCACAGGAATTCTTAGTTGCGAACATGCAGACCAACGAAGTGCTGCCGTGCCGCATCGCCCGCGTGATAAAAACGCAAGCCGGAGACAACCTGGTCGGCTTCGAATTCCTCCGCCCCTCCCCGCGCTTCTGGTCCATCGAATTCAGATCGTAGCGCCGCACGCGCGAGCCATCTCAACGCGTTGTCGTACGGTCGTATCATTCCCTTCCTCGATGCTTCGTTGCTTGCGCATCTCTCGCCACTACGCGAGAAGGTAGGGGCGCTGCCTGCCGCCTTGGACTTGGCGCGGTTGAATTTGCTCTGAATCCCGAGAAGTCGGAGAGGTGAAACAGCTTGCAGAGGCTTGGAAAAAGGCAGTCCGCGTAAGTTCAGGCGGATTTTCGAAACGAGCAACAATCCTTCAACAACGTCAGGTTCCTCACGCCGCCCAATTTCTGAACCTTGATCGCATCCATGGCCAGCGTCGCCAGATTCATCGCGCGCATTTCGTCGCTGTAATTCGCCGGATTATCCAGCTGCTGCCGCCGCAGTACGATAGCGTGCTCCGCGTCGCGGATCAACAGCGCCAAAGTTTCCCGATCCGGCTCGTCCACAGCTCGGATAAAAGCTTCCTGCCAAATCACTGGCCGAAGTACGGGTGAAAGTTCGCGCATACGACTCCTCCTATAAAGTAGGGATTCGGAGGTGGGAGCGAAAATGGGCCGTAATACTCCGCTACAATTCACAACAAGAGCAGTAATCCCCGACACAATCTTGGATGTCCTGCCAATCATTCGGTTACATCGAATAATTTATATTCTCCCCATCTCCTTCCACGCGCTGAATTATCCAGTCTGATTGCGGTTTCATGATGCAACCCGCGTCACGACTCTGTTCGCTTCAGCAGAACTCGGCCTGGAATGCGTATGCGCGTGAGGCCCCAGCTGTGTTCGCGGACGAACAACTGTACGATTCGCCCTCGCGAAAAAGTGCAGGATCCGGATCGTTTTCGGCCAGGTGGTACTGGTTCTGGAGCATTTCTGTACCACGTCTGTCCCGACGAGCAGCTGTTTTCGCGTTGCCTCCGTGCTAGCCTCGTACGGAAGCCGAAATATGAAATCGCGCTCACAATCGCGAAATCCCCGCCGCCACGCGGCCCCGCATTACGAGGCTGCCGCGACCCACAAAGTCCTCAGTGCCTTTCACAGGTCTCAGACCGCCAATCACGCGCAGCCTTTCGTTCATCACTCATCACCGGCCCCTCGCCAAAGCCCAAATCAATCGCTAGCGAAACATAATCGAAAACCGATCCAACTGATTGAAAACAAACAACAGCAACTCAAATCAATCGCTAGTTTTTGTCACGTTTTTAACGGTTACACCGCCAACTTCCAACCCCCTAGAACCCGCCACCGCAAACCGCTCATCGCCACACACCAATCACTAATCACCCCTCACGATTCGCGCGCCTCCCAAACCACAACTCACGGTATAATCATGCTTTCCAACGCGCAGCGGGCCAGTCTAAGGAAAGGCCCGGCAGCGCGGTCGGGCCGCAGGCGCCCGGCGCGGCAGGAAACCGGCTTCGCCCTGCGGTCATCTAATTTGCAGCACTAACATTGGGCACGACAAAGGACAACGCATGAGCCCGCTCGGCAAAAAAATTGTTCTGGGGATTTCAGTTTTGGTGGTCGCCTACGCCGCCACCGGATACATGCTCGGCCGTTCTTCCGACGACAAGGCATTCCGTGCGCTCACGGTCTATAGCGAAGTCCTCGAACATATCCAGCGCGATTATGTGGACGATCCCAACATGCACGCCGTGACGAACGGCTCGCTGCACGGCCTGCTCGATTCCCTCGACCCGCAATCCGCCTACCTGAGCCCGCTTGAGTACAAAGACTTCAAGGAAAAGAGCGCCAGCAATCCGCCAGCGGAAACCGGACTCGCGCTGACGCGCCGCTTCGGTTACATCGGCGTGATCGGCGTGCTGCCCGATAGCCCCGGCGCGAAAATCGGCCTGCGCATCGGCGACATCCTGGAAAAAATCGCCGGGTTCACCACCGGCCAGATGGCGATTGACCAGGCGCAGCTGCTGCTGAAGGGCAACGCGGGAACCACCGTGCAGCTTTCCGTGATTCGCCGCGGCAAAGCTGAACCGCAGGAAATGAACATCACTCTTGCGAAGCTAACAGCGCCTAAGCTCGTCGAAGACCGGCTGAACGGTGACGTCGCCTACCTCCGCGTGCCGGAATTTACTCCCGGAGTGTCGAAGCAGATCCGCGAAAAGCTCGCGCAATTCGAAAAATCCGGCGCGAAAAAACTGATTCTGGATCTGCGTGATTCTTCCCTCGGTGACGACCAGGAAGGAATTCTCACCGCGCAGCTTTTCCTTTCTTCCGGCACGATCGCGACACTGAAAGGCCAGACGGTCACGGCCGTCGTCTCCGCCGCTGACGCCACGAAAGTTGTCTGGACCGAACCTGTCGCCGTGCTGATCGGCAACGGCACTGCCGGCCCCGCCGAAATCCTTGCCGCTGCCATCGCGGACAACAAGCGCGGCAGCACCGTCGGCGAACGCACCTACGGCACCGCATCCGAGCAGAAGCTGATCGAAATGGATGACGGCTCCGCGCTGATCCTCACCGTCGCGAATTATTTCACGCCGGGTAACAAGGACATTCCCGCCGAGGGCGTGCCGCCCACCGCGGAAGTGCATCCTTCGATTGACGATCTTCTGGCGCAGGCCGACCTCACGCAGCCTGCCGCGCTGCCCAGCTCGTCGCCCGATGATCCAGTCGTGAAGAAAGCCATCGAATTATTGCAGGGAGCGCCCGCTGTGGAAAAGAAAGCCGCCAAGCTGGTGTACAACCGGCAGCAACTGGCCGCCTAGATTTGAACTCGCGCGGTGCTGTGCGTATTTTCGCGGCATGCGCCGCCGTCGTTCTTCCGTTTCTCGCCGGCTGCGGCAAAAAAACTCTTTCGAAGTCCGAATTGCGCACGATCACCGGCGAGATTGTCGCCGCTGCGCAGAAAATCAACGGCCACAAATCCGAAATCGCCATTCGTCCCGAGCTGGAGCCTACGAAGCGCGGCGCCTCGAGCGCGCTGGCAGCAGACAACATCTACATCTCCCTGGGCGATGCATCGCAAAACGCCGCTTTCGCGCAAGCGTTGCAAGCCATCGCGCGCAAGCACGAACTTGACATCACCGAAACAGCTTCCGGCGGCGTGATCCGCTTCGACTGCGCATTCCACGGCGCGCGCACGCATACCGTTCACATTGTTACCCCGCTAGCTGCTCGCGCCGCAGCGCACGCACCCGTGCCGGCGCGGCAAACCACGAGCACCGGCAACCCGCGCGTGGCCATCATCATTGACGACCTCGGTTACGACCGTTCCGCCGCCGATGCCGTTCTCGCGCTCGGCTTTCCGCTCACGGTTTCCGTACTGCCGCATTTGCCGCTCTCGAGCGAACTCGCCGAAGAAGCGCAGCGCCGCGGCGATCAGGTGATGTTGCACCTCCCAATGGAGTCCGAAGCGGACGGAGCGAAGCCAGAAGATATCGAGCTGCGTGTGGGTATGAGTGCCGTGCAAGTGGACGCGACGCTTGCAGGAATGCTGGACACTGTTCCGTATGCAGCCGGCGTCAATAATCACCAAGGCTCGCGCGCCACCGCCGATCCAGCGTTGATGCAGGCGCTGATGCCCGCACTGCGCCAACGCGGCCTCTTCTTCGTAGACAGCCGCACCGACGCGAAAACGGTCGCCTACGACGTGGCCGAGCGTGCTGGCGTCCCGGCCGCGTCGCGCAAGGTCTTCCTCGATGACATTGCGTCGCGTGAAGCAATACTCAAGCAGCTCGAGCTCGCCGCCCGCGACGCGCAACGCGACGGCTTTACCATCGCCATCGGCCACCCGCGCCCCGCCACCATCGCGGCGCTCGCCGAAGGCGTCCCGCCTCTCGAAGCCCGCGGCATCCATCTGGTATTCGCTTCCGAATTGGTGCGCTAACGCGTGGAAATGCGCGACGGCCTGGTCCCCGCGGAAATCGTTGCGCTGGGAAGGCGCCAGGATGCAACCGCGCTCAAGCGAATTTAGTAATCGCCGCCCGGCGCGTCATACATCGGAGTGGTGCGCACCAGCCGTGCTTTGGTGCCGTCGTGTACCGCATACTGCATCGGGCGGCCGTCATTGTGTTTGCCCCACAGGCTGCCCGCGCCGAAGTCGCCGTTCTTGTTTACCGCATAGAATTGAATGTGAAATCTCTTCAGCCGATCGGGAAAAGGTTTGTAGTTGCGCACCACGCGATGCAGCGCCTCCATGCACGCATCGGTGGGAGACGATCCCCTGCGCATCATTTCCACAATCGTGTGGCCGCCGGCGATCTTGATATCCTCCTCTCCGCGGCCCGTGGAACCGGCGGCGCCGACCTCGTTATCCACGAAAAGCCCGGCGCCGATAATCGGAGAATCGCCCACGCGGCCTGCAATCTTCCAGGCGAGGCCGGAAGTAGTGGTAGTGCCGGAAATATCGCCCTTCGCGTTCACCGCGAGACAATTGATCGTTCCCGTCGGCGGATGCATCACCACTTCTTCGATGTGCGCGCGCCACGCCAGTTTTTCCGGCGTGTCCAGAAGCTGCGCGAGCTTCTCTTTCCATTCCGGACTGTCGAGCCCGGGACGCCAGTTTTCAGAAATGGATGCTTTCCAAGCGAGCCAGGCGAGACGTGAACGTTCGGTGAGCAGATTCATGGTCACGAAGCCTTCGTCTTCCGCGAAGTGTTGCGCGCCTGAACCCACAATGAACGTGTGATTGCTTTTTTCCATCACGGTTTTCGCGACGAGCGAGGGATTCTTGATTTTCTGAATGGACCCGACGGCTCCGGCGCGGCGCGACGGACCGTGCATTACGCTGGCATCCAGCTCGACTACGCCGTCCTCATTAGGCAAACCACCGTAACCGACGGAATCATCGTTGGGGTCATCTTCCACTTTCGTCACCACTGCGAGCGCAGCATCCAGCGTATCGCCACCGGACTTGAGCAGTTCCATTCCGTCGTCGAGGTGCTGCAAGCCGTTGGCGGAAGAAATTATCAGCGGCCGAAGGCCTTGCGCTGCTGCGGAGTCCGCTGTCCCGTCAGAATTCGCCACGACATCGCGTCGTGGATCGTTGCCGCCAAAAAGGCGTCGCGTGCTGGCGGCGATTCCGCCGGTCAGCGTGGCTAAGAAGAACTTTCTTCGAGTCCATTTGTCCATTGGCGAACCTCTCAATACGGGCGCAAGATCAACCGCGATTCATGGAGCAGCGGCGCGATCCATGCCTCAGGTTACGGCTGGAAACCGACACTTCGCCACAGCTCCGCGCAGTTGTACATCGTGCCGTTCGTGATGACGAATTCTACTTTGCGAATGTTGTGAATGGATTCGAGCGGGTTGCCGTCGAGAATGATCAGGTCGGCGCGTTTGCCCGGTTCCACTGTGCCGATTTCCTTATCCAGCCCCATCACGCGCGCCGGCACAATCGTTGCGGCCTGAATCGCTTCCATCGGCGTGAATCCCGCTTGAACATACAGCTCGATTTCGCGATGCAGACTGTGGCCGGGAACCGTCTGGTCCGTGCCGGCGACGATTGGAACGCCCGCTTTATGCAGTGCGCCTATAACGGCGAGCTCTTTCGCAAAGACTTTCTCGTTGATGTCCGCGTGCGGTGACGGTGGCCCGACGTCCGTCAAAATGGCCTGCAGTTCCGGAGCGACTTTTACCACACCCGGCTCGATGCTGGCTGCCGGTTTGGCGGTGCTGGCGCTGAAAAATTCGAAAAGCGCGATGGTTGGATCCACCACGGTGCCGTGCTCCACCAAGAATGCAATCGCCTTTTGCGCCGCGGGCGAATTCAAGTCGAGATTCGCCTCGGCGTTTGCGCGATCCAGGCGAGTGGCATCGGAGGGAAGTTGCGGAACCATGATGTCCACGATGTAGGGAATGTGATTGATCTGGTCCTGGCCCGCTTCGATCGTTTGATAAGCGTTGAGGCCGATCGGCACATGACCGGTGACCGTCATGCCCAGGCGGTGCGCTTCTTCGGCGACGTCCCTAAGCTCTTCGAGCTTCACAGAGCTGTAAATCTTCATCTGCTGAAAGCCGGCGTCGTGATACTTGTCCGTCCACATCTTCGCTTGTTCGGGCGTGTCCACGCGCTCCACGCCAATCGCGCTGGGGCCAGTGCCATCGACAATTCCCGCGAGTAGCAAACGCGGGCCGAGCCCGCGGCCATTGGCCACGGCATCGCGCACGGCGGTGATAAATTCGAATTCATTGCCGCAGTCGCGCACAGTGGTGGCGCCGGCCGCGAGATAAATCGGGCCCCACTCGACCTGCTCGAAATGCGCGTGCATGTCCCACAGGCCAGGGAGAATGGTCTTGCCGCGCGCATCCACTTTTTGCGCACCGCTGGGAATTTTCACACGGGATTTCGGCCCCGCGTCCACGATCCGGCCTTTTTCGATCACAACGACGGAATCAGGGACCGGGTCGTGGCCGGTTCCATCGATCAGCGTGCCGCCGATAAGCGCGATTTTTTCCGCGCGGCTGCCGGAGATGCTCTTGGAGATATCGGCGAGCGCGGCCATGCCGTCCGAGCCGGCGAGGCCGACGAACGTTCCCAAGCCGCTTTCGTATCCTTCGCGGATCGCTTCGAAGTGGTCGAATTCCGCGTCAGTGGTGACGGCGGCTACCAGATTGTGGTCGCCGTCAAACCAGAGCGTTTCGCGGCCCCAGACTAAACCTTCGATGGTGAAGCGATCGAACTTCTGCGGCTTTCCATCGATGCTGATAGTGTCATTTCCGCGCGGTTCGACTTTCACCTGGCCCCGCGGCAGCGTGGCGAGTTGCGCCGGGGAACCGTGCGTGGCCCAGTAGCGCACGAGCAGCATCTGCATGGTGGTGGGTGCGTAGCCCGCGATTGTAAAAAACTGCGGCGGCCGACTGGCTTCGGTCCATTTTTCGCGGTCGCGTAGTCGGATTTTATCGGTTTGAACTTCGACGGCTTCATCAATATCCGTCGAGCGGGAATTCTTGCCCTTGATTTCGAATGCGTGGGGTGTGAGGTCGCTTGCAGATCGGAATGCGGCTGTGAGTGGGACCGGCGAGCTGCGATCGGTGAACTTGAAATCGATTTTCGCGTTCAGTGAATCGCCGTCGCGCGTGATTTGGTAGGTTTCCTCGCCGATCGGCTGCTCGAATTTGTGCAGGACGAATTTTCCCTGCTCGACCGCGACCGGATTTGCCGGCGCGGATTGCGGCTGCGCGGAAGAATGCGCGAAAACCGTCGATGAAAGTGACTTGGCCAGGAATAGCGCAAAAAGGATTGCGAACAGTGCGCCGACGAGCATTGTGATCCGGCGCGTGCGAGTCGGTTCCATGTTACCTCTCGAAATTCACGACGCAGCATAACTGCCTGAGAGCCGAGTCGCAAGGGAGACTGGGCGACGGTGCGCCCATTATGGCGCTCACGGGCTGACACTTTGGCGAGATGGGGCGCAGCCCTTTCGACCCAGCACCGCCCGTTCTCAGGGTGAATTGTGCTGCGGCGCAATTCGCAAGCAGCGCCCTTACTCTCGTCGACGTTTCGAAATTGTGGTGGGAGGCAGGCGAGGCTAGCCTCACCTGGCTCGTTTTGTTGTGGGACATTGAGCGCTTGAGCAAAGCGAACGCAAGCCGCCGCAATCCAGAATGGGCTGAGCGCGGATCGACCTGCGGCGCGGTCCGTCAGCTCATAAACAACTGCAGAATAAGGACTTCCTCTCACATCCAACCACTTCACTGCCGTAAGAACACCGCCCTGGCTTGCAAAAGTCTTTGCCTGTCATTTTGGCCAGTAAAAGGGAGTAGCCCGAAAACTGTACGCGCGTTCTATTTCCACGTTTGGTGCCGATAGGTACTCTTCGGTCAGTTACCCTGCTGGTGCCCGCAGGGTTAAGGAAGGAGCCTATGTCCCACTGGATCGGAACCACATCCCCCTCAGATGCTGGTATGAACGATTTCAAAGAGTGCCTGAAAAACCTGCGCGATGGGCAGTCCGAAGAAGCCCTGCAGCACGCCCGGCGCGCGCTCGGCATTGCTCCGAAAAACCCATTTTATCTTTCGTACACCGGTCTGCTGGCCGCGCTGGCTGAGAAGCGATTCGGCGACGCGGAATCTCTGTGCCGTGAAGCGCTTGGGATGAAACACAATCACGCCCAGTTGTACTTGAACCTGGCGGAAGTTTACTACCAGGCTGGACGCACCTCGGACGCGATCAGCACGCTGGAAAGAGGATTGGTATCAGCGGGAAGAGATTTCCGCATCCGGCGCGCGCTGGAAAAAATCGGCGTGCGGCGCATGCCTGTACTAACGTTTCTGCATCGCAGCCATCCGGTGAATCGCACGTTGGGAAGATTGCGTCACCGTCTGACGGGCACGCACAAAGCTGCTTAGTTTGATCTCTTGATGCGGCTGAGTGGGTGTTGTTGAGCTCTTCTTTATTGGATTTAAATTCCTCCTGTGCGCAGTGCGGGGCGGGTAGCCTGGCGGGGCCGCCCGTCCCGTCCCCCTTCTAACTTCTACAAGCGGTTTTCAGCCTTGGCCGAGCGGTAGGAAATATTGTGTGCCTTTCACTGGCTGGCGCAGGCGGCGAAGCAGTTCCTGCAGGTCTTGGTTGCGTTCCACGAAATCAATTTCCGAAGTATCCACTACCAGCAAATTTGCGCCTGAATAGCGGAAGAAGAAGTGTTCGTAGGCGTTGGCAACGGCTTCCACGTATTCCGGTGAAATCTGCGTTTCGGCGGGATCGCCTTTTTTCGAGACGCGTTTGCGCAGGACTTCGGGCTTGGCTTGCAGGTAGATCACCAGATCGGGCGCGGGCACTGAAGGCGCGAGCATTTCAAAATAGCGATCGTAGAGTTTCAGCTCTTCGTTGTCCAGATTCAGGTAGGCGAAGATCTTGTCTTTCTCGAAGAGGAAATCGCTGACAATGGGCGCGGGATTGCTCTCGGGACGTGTATCCAGCAGGCGGCGATGGCGCTCGTAGAGGAAATACATTTGCGCGCGGAAGGCGGAGCCGGGTTTTTCGTTGTAGAAATCGTGCAAGAAGGGATTGTCGTCGGCATCGAAGATGCGGCGCGCGTGCAATTGTTCGGCCAGAACTTTGGCCAGCGTGGACTTTCCGACGCGAATCGGTCCTTCGATTGCGATATGGCGGGGCGGTTTGAAAGCTGGGTCGCTCACGGCGCGTGATTATAGCAAAGAGTGGGCGACACCCACGGATGTACGTTGGCTATAAGGCGCTGACGTCTGGCCGCGCTTACCAGCTCTTGGCGATCACAGCGATGATGCGCGCGAGGGAATCTACATCGCGTGTATCAATCACTTCCGCGGGCGAATGCGAATAGCGCAGCGGCCAGCCCAGCGCAATGTCCACGGAGCCGTAACGGACGAACGCGGAGCCATCGTTGCCGCCGCCCGTGACGCCGTACTGTATGGGAATTTGATTTGCGTGCGCTAATTTGATGAGCCGCTCGACCAGAGCGGACGGGACGATGTTGGAATTGTCCACGGCGCGAATCACGAATCCTTTGCCGATTTCCGCGTCGGCGAAGCGCTTGGATTCGAGGGGCGAGTCCGCGCTGACGAAAGTGTCCACGGCGAAAACAGAGTCCGGTTCGTGGTCTTCGGCGGCGAGGCGCTGGGCAACTTTCGCGGCGCCTACCAGCCCTTCTTCTTCGCCGGTGGACCAGGCGAAGGTAACGTCGCGATCTTTCAGCGGGGCGCCGAGCGCCCAGACGGCGGAAATCAGCGCGGTGTCGCCGACGCGATCGTCGAAGCTGCGGCCGTTCGCACGCGTGCCCAGCAGCGGGCGATAGGCTTTCGGGATCGTGATGGTGTCGCCAAGATTGATGCCGAGCTTCGCAACTTCGTTCGGAGTGCGCGCGCCGACATCCACGCGAACGGGATTGGTCGAGCCCGGTTCTCCGGCATCAGTGGGCCATTTGAAATTCGGCGTGTCCCAGCCGTTGGGCAGCTCGACGATTGCGTCGAGATCACCTTTGGCAGTGTGCACCAGCGCGGGATGCCCGGCGAAAAAGCTCAGCTCTCCGCCGCCGCGCCACTCGACTTCGAGGCGGCCGTCCTTGGAAATGGATTTCACGGTGAAGCCGATTTCGTCCATGTGGGCGACGACGAGGATGCGCGGCGTTTTTGCGCCGGTTGGTGCAGTACCCAGATGAAGGATCAAGTTTCCGGCGTTATCGGTTTCGGGTTTGGCCCAAGCCGGAAGAAGCGCCTTGACGCTGTCGCGCACCGGGCCTTCGTGGTAGCTGACGCCGTACGCCTGAACGAGAGTTGTGAGAAGTGCGGTTGTGGAGGGTGGCTTGCCACCGGGCCCGAAGGCGTTGCGTTCGCTGCCTGAGCCGATTCCAGAACCACAATTGCAGGGAGCGGCGACATAGATATTCAGCAAGTCTTCAAGATTTTGAAAATCGCGCGAATCGATTGTCTCCGCAGGGGTGTCCGTCCATGAAGTAGCGATTGCCAGGTGTGCCCATTTAGCGGGTAGCTGCGGCATCGGCAAGTAGCTTTTGGGAAGAATATTTGCGGAGTAGTCGGATGCGAAGGGAATTTTGTTCGTGTCGGCGTGCTGCTTCAGTTCGGTTGCAAACGCCGGGAGCGAGCCATCGGTTTGCGGCACACCCACCAGCACGCCACCGCCAGGTTCACGCCGAGGCGCGCGATGCAACGTCTCCATTTCCGGAATGGGCCCGCCGGGGAGCAGGCGGCCGACGTAAATCATTTCGTCGGCTTGGGTTTGAGTGAGAACACGCTGCAAGCCGCGCGCGCCGGTGCGCTGCTGCACGACGAACGCAACAGTGAGTGTGCCTTTGAGCTTTGTGGCTTCCAAGTGGCTCAATACTTCCAGCAGCGCGGCGGCACCGAATCGATCGCCGATCGAAGCGCCGGCCATTTCTTGCTGACCGAGGCTCATCAACCTGCGATTGATGACGATGGGATCGAGAAGATCCACGCCTGCTTTGCGCACTTCGGCGGCGGAACTTGCACCTATATCTACATAGATATTTTCGATGTCACCGGCCTTCGGCGGATTGGTTCGGCCGGGTTGCAGATGCACGGAAAGGCCCGCGACAACGCCGTCAATCCACTTGCCGGTGGCCGTTTCGATTCGCACCGGCTGCGCGGAATACATTTCATTGAAGATCGGGGGCAGGCCGCCTTGTGGCAGGCGCTGCACGCGCAAGTAGCCGTCGGGCGTGATTTCGCTGACGATAAAGCCGGGCTCGTCAATCGGGGTCACAATCAGACGGTGCGGCGCGTCGCTGCCGATGGTGACGATTACGTCGCCGAGATTGTCGGTGACCGGGTGAAGATTTTTCAGGGTCGTGCGAATTTTATCGGCCAGTTGGTTTTCGTAGCCCGAAACCGCAGGCGTGTTGACGAGTTCCTCAAGCTGATAAGGGAGCCCGCCGTACGAGCTGAGGGGATTCGGCGATTGCCCGACGGTCGGAGAGGTATGCAAGAAGGAGACGAAAACCAGCAACAACCAAACTCGAAAGAAAGCGCAATTCATCGAACAATCCTAGGGTCGCCAAGTTCTTGGCGTGCCAAGCGAATGTAACTCATCGCTCCGCTACGGTGCAAACCGAGACGCCAGCAAAGGCCGCGAGGCCAAGTTCTGCGGGGCCCGAGGAGCGCCGGCTACTGAAACAATTCCACACCCGCTTTCTTCGCAGCGGCACGAAGACGTTCATCGAGTGTGGCGAGCGGCAAGCTCGCGTGGCGCGCAAGATCGAGATAAGCGGCGTCGTAAGCCGAGAGCTGAAACCGGCTCGCTACCGTCAGAACCTGCCGTATGGAAGCGATATCCGGGTCTGTATCAACGGCTTGGGCAATGATCACGTCGAAAGCGGACAAAACCAGATCCGCCTCTGATTCGTTCAGCACTCCCCTGCGTTCGGCAATAGCGAACCAGTTGGCCACCTCAAGATGCCAGAGAGCGGGGACGATGGCTCGCGCCCCGCTCAAAAGGCTTTGCCTGACGTACACAGCGTATGGTGAGGGAGGAGCATCTGCGACCCAGCCAAGGGCTGCGGACGCGTCCAGCACGAAACGATTCAAACGCGTCCTTCCTCAATCATGCTCTTGATGGTGACACCTTTGGGAAGGCGTACTTTCTTGCGCACTTTTTCAATTTCGTCGAAACTCTCCTTCAGGCTGCGTTCGGGTTGGGGGGGAATGATGAGAGCCGTGAGCTTGCCGCGACGGGTAATACCGATACGTTCGCCTTTGCCGGCGCGTTCGACGAGTTCCGAGAGCTTTTGTTTGGCTTCAAAAAGGCCGACAGTGCGCATGAAGACTCCTTATCAATCTAGATCATCATTCTAGATGAAAGGTGGTCCGTTGTCAACAGAGCAGCTCCCCCGATTGTTCGCCGCCTGCTGACCTTAAGCGCGGCAAAGTTCGGCGATCATGGCCTCACGGCGTTCTAGGACAATGGCGTCGATGCGTTTCAGAATTAGGAAATAGATTACGATCGCGATAGCGGCTAGCGCCACGAAAATGACAGCTGCCAGCCAAAGATGCTGGTACGCGCGCGCTGCCAGGACCGCCAGCGCGCACAGGCCCAGCACTGCGGCTTGGATTCCAATGCTCACGAGCGCGGTAACTTGCGACGCGCGCTGGCGGCCTAACGCGGCGAGATCGATTTTTTTCGGCGTGTACACGGAGAGCAGATTTCCTGCCGTCAAATTTACGACCAGCGCGAAAAACACGCCGGTGATCGTTGCCAGCACGATATCCCACGGTGGAGGACGGTACATCAAGCTCGCACCGGCCCAGACCAGCACCATCTCGACGACGAGCAGCAAAGAGTGCGTGAGATTTTTGCCCAGCAGGATTTCGCGAAAGCGCACCGGCGCAACAAAATAAAACTGAATGCCGGCGGCGTCGGCGCCGAAGCTGTTGTAGACCAGATTGGTCAAAATCAGCAGAGTGTAAGCAGCGCCAACCGGAAAAGCCAAATCGACGGAGTGGCCGAACAGGCCTCCGGCACTATCTGTTTTTCCAGGCGAGAAACGGAAAATCAACAGCACGACTACGGGCATCACGAGCGTGAACAGCGTCGGCCCGCTGCGCGAAAGATAATGTATTTCTTTTTCGAGCACGGCGGAAACTGGACCCGTAACTCCGGGAATGCTCCAGCCGAGACGAATTTCTTGATTGACCGCAGTTACGGCGGTTCGTGCCACCGCTTCGCTTAAGTTTTCACCGCGATACTGCGCGCGCAAGCGCAGATTCAACAGCCACAGAACCGCCAGCGTATAGGCGCACAACAGCGCGAACGATCCGACCGCGAGCGAGTATTCGCCGCGCAGGGAGTGTGCGATGGACTGCGCTGCAAGGCCCGGCGGCAGCAACCGCTCGAGGGGAAGAGCCTGAAGCACAACGCGCGAGACCGCGGGCTGCGAGCGGTTGCCAAAATGACGAAGGAGCGGGCCGATGAACTGAACGCCGATCACCATAAGAAGAAAAAACACGCCGAAAATTTCGCGGGTTCTGCGTTGCGCTAGCCAGCGCTCCACCCAGGTGAAAAACATGCGTGCGAGCAGAATATTAAAGATGGCGAAGAGCAGCAGAATCGGCGCGGCCAAGAGGAAAAGAGCGGGCGAGGCACAGGCGATTCCAATCGTCATGCCCAGCAGCCAAATGCTGCCCATAACGGTGGAAGGGTCGAATGATCCGTAAGCGATGCGAATCAGAAAATAAGTAGGAAAGTTGAGAGGAAAGCGCAATAGGTTGGAAGAATCCACATTTTCAGTGAAGGCGCTGGCCATCACCGGAAAAAGCTGCCAGAACAGGAATATAGGCCACAGCAGCACGGGGAGCCAATCCGCTCTTCCGCTGGAAACGAAATACCAGGCGGAAAACCCCAGACCAACGGACCCGACAATGGCGCCCATGCCGAAGCCCAGAAACATGAATCCGCGGGCAACGACTTCCATGCGGCCGCCAATCGTGCGCAGGGAGTTTACGAAAAGCTGCCAGCGGACGCGGGCGATCGCGGAAAACTGGCCGCGGATTTCGGGGGAGAGGGTCAGCCCAGCCACGAGAGTTCCTGATCGGCGCGGCGCGTACCGCCGACGATGCGCAGGAAAATTTGTTCGAGCGTGAGTTTTTCGCCAGGAACTGGAGCGTCACGTTCGTGGGGCGCACCAGCGGCGGTGAGCGCAGCAGCCGCTTGCGCCTCGACTCCAGCACGAAGCTCCTCCAGGGAACCCTGCGCGACCAACTGGCCGCGATGAATGATGGCGACATGACTGCAAAGCCGTTCGACGATTTCCAGCACGTGCGAAGTGAGAAAAATGGTGGCGCCGCGAGCGATCATATTCTGCAACATGGATTTCAGAGTGTTGGAAGCAATCGCGTCCACGCCTTCGAACGGTTCGTCGAGAAATAGAATTTTCGGGCCGTGAATCACAGCGGCGGCGAGAGCGAGCTTCTTCTGCATACCGTGCGAGTAGTCGGTCACCAGAGCCTTGGGCTGATCAACCAACTGCATGAAATCGAGCAATTCCGCGGTGCGTTTTGCGGCCGTGATGCGGTCGAGCCCGTACATGCGCCCCACGAAGTTCAGATACTCGGAGCCGGTGAGGCGTCCGAAGAGGGCCATACCTTCGGGCACCACGCCAATCTGGCGTTTCACTTCCACGGAATCCTGGGTGAGATCAATGCCGAGAATCTGCATGCGGCCGGAGGAAGGCGCGAGCAGGCCGGTAAGCATTTTGATGGTGGTCGATTTTCCAGCGCCGTTGGGGCCGAGAAATCCAAAGAACTGGCCCGAAGCCACGCGCAGGTTTACGTCCTGCACGGCGATCAGGTCGCCGAAGCGGCGCGTGAGATGTTCGGTGGAAATCGCCGGGGCAGCGATCGTGGCGGATGCGCTCATGGAATTTGTGACTCTAGCACATTCGCGATTCCGCCATCAGAGTCTAGCGGGTGTTGACCGGAGCCGCGGGCAAAGTAGATGTCTGCGGAAAGACAGCCAGGATTGCCGGCAATTCCAGGCGGAACGTGCAGCCGCCTTCGGGCCGGTTGAATCCGGTGATCCTCCCGCCATGCTCTTCCATCACGCCGTAGCAGATGCTGAGTCCGAGTCCCGTGCCCTTGCCGACTTCTTTCGTGGTGTAGAACGGGTCAAACACCTTCTCGGGCTCTTTCATGCCCGGTCCAGTGTCTGAGAATTCGATGACGACGTTGCCGCGTTCGCGCAAAGTGCGAATGAGCAATACGCCGCCGCCGGAGGATTCCATGGCATCCACCGCGTTGCTGATCAAGTGATAGAAAACCTGCAGCAGCTGGTTCGGGTCACCGCGCACGGCCGGCAGGATGCTGCGATTTTCCAGTTCGATACGGATATTTTTCCCACGCAGATCAAGATTGCGCAGCTGCACCGCGCCAGTCAGCACGCTATTGAGGTCCAGCAATTGTTTTTCGGCCGGAACTTGCCGCGCAAAGCTGAGCAAATTGTTGACGAGGTCCTTGGTGCGGCGAGCCTGCTCGCGGATTTTGTCGCCGAGGGTGTGCGCGCGGGTGTTCGCGGCGTTTTCGATGGTCAGCACGTCGGCATAGCCAAGTATAGCCGTCAGCGGATTATTGATTTCGTGCGCGGCGCCTGCTGCGAGCTGACCGAGCGAGGCCAGTTTCTCGGATTGCACGAAATGCGTTTGCAAACGCTTGACGTTTTCCAGCGATTCCCACAATTCGTGCACCAGTTTGGTGCGCTCTTGATAAACGAGGTGCTGACGGAGGAATACCAGAGCGGCTCCAGCGAAAATCGCCACAAGCGTGACAATAAGTCGGAAGCTTTTCACGGAATCCGGCGCGGTGCTCGCAAACTCGTTCCAAGCTGCCAGAAGGGGCGCGGCCAACACTCCCCACATCGCCAGACGAGCCGGCCACTGGGTGTCGCGTTGCACAGAAGGTGGCTGCAGTTCGGGCTCGAAGGACAAGCCGTGACCGATAATCCCTACCGTTCCCAGCCAGACGAAAGACGCCAACATGGGCAAGCGGACCAGGCCACCCGCATAGGGGATCAAGTGACGCATGGCCAAAATGGACAGCGTCATTCCGATGACATATAAAGAGTTGGCGCCAAAAAGATGCCCGTACACGGTGCGCCATGCTCCACGCGTGCGCAGAAACAGGAGGCCAAAACCAATGGCCACAACTAAATTTTCTATCAAATAACCGGCAAAGTCCCGCGAATGGAATAATTGAGGATTGGGCGAAATCACCTTCCAGGGCATCGCCGCAAAGACATAGATGTAGAGCCACAGAAACGCTAGCAGAAGGAGGTCGATTAAACCGAAGCGCAGGGTCTCGCGCATCTTTCTGGCGTGAGGCATCAAGGCCAGCGAACCTATGAACGGAACGGTATGAAGAAAAAAGAGCAAATCGGAGATGAACGGAACTTGGGTTTCCTGATGCAGGCTAAACTGCGTATAAACTAGGACGAGGATTCCCGCGAGCCAGAAAGTGCAACCCAGCGCCAGGAGCATCCAGAACCCGTTTTGCCGCCGGTAGGGTGATGCCGCGTTCCACAACAGGCAGGTATTCGCGAACAACGGAACCACGCACGCGAGGAAATAACTGAGGGTGGCGACGGTGGAATCGCGCGAGGCCAGCAGGGTGACTGCCGCGTAGCCACCGACAAAAAACACCCAAGCGCACGAAATCAGAAACGTTGAACGAGAAACCTTCATCGAAGGGGCACCAGAACGAATTTTAGCGCAGGCTTAGCAGATTCGACGGGCAACTTCCAAAATCCATACTAAAGCGTAACGTAAGACTGGATCTCAGCGGAGGAAACATCGAAAACGGCCGTAAACTGCGGAATCAGCCTGCCCGCAGATACCAGGAACCATTGATTTTATAGATCTTATGACCAGCGTATAAGAGCTACAGCGCTCAAGCGTCGCAAGAGGTCTTGGACGGTTGAGCACCCGAACCAAGAAAACGAAGACTACTAATCGCCGGGTATTGGCGGTGTGCTGCCTCGATTTTCGGAGGATTGGATGCCCGAACCTTCAGTAAAAGCGGAAACGATGGCCCAGACTGCGAGCCGTCCCGCAAGACATGTCCATTTTCTGCTGCGGCTTGGCCCCGGGCTGATTACCGGCGCTGCCGATGATGATCCGAGCGGCATCGCAACCTACTCGCAGGTGGGAGCGCTATTCGGCATGGGCATGCTGTGGACCATGCTGTTTTCCTTTCCGCTGATGGCGGCGATGCAGGAAATTTGCGCGCGGCTGGGGCGGATCACGGGCGCGGGCATCGCGGAAAACCTGCGCAAGAATTATCCGAAGCCGGTTCTCTATGGGCTGGTTTTGCTGCTCTGCTGGGCCAATATTTTCAATCTGGGCGCAGACGTTACTGCGATGGGTGCGGCGGCGCAGCTGGTCTTCGGAGGATCTCTGAACGCATACGCGCTGGGATTCGGGCTGCTGTCTCTCTTTCTTGTAGTTTATGTGCCATACAAAAAATATGTCCATTACCTGAAGTGGCTGACGCTGGCGCTGTTTGCGTACGTGGCGACGGCATTCGTGGTGCACGTTCCCTGGAAGTTGGCTTTGCGGTCAACAGTGATCCCTTCTGTCTCGTGGACCGCCGATTATTGGATGGCGCTGGTCGCAGTGCTGGGCACCACAATCAGTCCGTATTTATTTTTCTGGCAAACGTCGGAGGAAGCGGAAGACGTGCGCCTGAACAGGAATGAATCACCGCTCAAGCGGCGGCCGGAGCAAGCGAATTCAGAATTTCGCCGGATCTCGCTGGATACATGGGTCGGCATGGGATTTTCGAACCTGGTGGCATTCTTCATTATCCTTACCACGGCGGCGACGTTGCACGCCGCGGGCGCGGGCCAAGGCATTGAGACCTCCGCCGATGCCGCCAAGGCGTTGCAACCGCTGGCGGGACGATTTGCGTTTTTGCTTTTCGCGCTGGGGATCATCGGCACGGGCCTGCTGGCTGTGCCGGTGCTGGCAGGCTCTGCCGCCTATGCTGTGGCGGAGGCATTCCGATGGCGCGCCAGTCTGGAAAGCAGGCCGCGTCAAGCACCACGGTTTTATGCGGTGCTGGCGGCAGCGACGATCATCGGAATCGCTTTGAATTTCCTGGGGATGAACCCGATACGCGCGCTGTATTGGTCCGCGGTGATCAACGGCGTGGTGGCTGTTCCGCTGATGGTGATGCTGATGATCATGTCTGCAAACGCCGCGATCGTGAAGGAGTTCTCACTTCCGGTGTATCTGCGTGTCGTTGGCTGGGCCGCGACGGTGGTGATGCTGCTGGCTTCGCTGGCATTCATCGCGAGCAGCATCCACGGAATGTTTTGACGCCAGCTTAGCCATGCGCCGCGTTGTTCTCCCGGCGCAATTGCTCGACGATGCGACCGTGCTTCTGCGCGCGCTCCCGATACACGGCGCCCATGAGCTGCCATCCTTCCTTCTCACCCGAGGGCAGCTTGGCGGCAGTGTGTTCGCAGGTGACGGCGGCTTGTTCCCACCATTTGACGTTCTCTTCCAGAATTCCGAGGATGTCTTGCATTGAAGTGCCCATCCGTTTCTCCCAAGTTGCATTTGTCAGCGAGCGTTCGCTTTGACCTATTCCTGTCGTTGATGCCTGCATAGCCGCCTCACCTTTGCTGCCTATTTTGTGCCGCCCGAACGCGGCCGCACGTGCTGTTGCTACCGTTCAACGTTTCGGGTTGCGCGTCCTGGCCTTCGTTGGGGGCTTGTTTGCGGCTTTGTTGCCGCCCGTTTGCCGGAGCCTGCAGTTCGGATCAGTTCGTTGTCGAGCGACTGAACTTGCTGCGCGAGTATTTTTTCGATTACCGTTTTAGGAACTACTTCGAAATAGGTGCCGGTTGCTTTCTTCACCGTGCCTCCTTGCCTGCACAGCACCGTAACAGCGTGGCAAGGATACGGGGAGAATCTTTAGGTTGATTCACCTGAGAAGAGTGGGACGTTTAGCGCGATGCTGCGTCGTTTAGCGCGATTGGCGCGGTGGATAGCGTCAGTGTTGCGATTGCGGGCTACGGGTAACTAATCGTACGGCAGCTTACTTTAAAGAATCTCTCTTGACACGGAGAAATGCGCTTGGTTACGATAGCGATTCGTTAATTGTACGTTAGCTTTAGAAGGAGGCCTATGAGCGCAACCCGACCAGCAGCTCATTTCAAAACGATGGCGCAGTTGGATGTACCGAATTCGCGTAACGGGAAGCACAAGAAGATCGTTACGCTGATTCTTCGCGATTTGGACCAACTGAAGGAAGGCGCGGCGATCAAGATTCCGCTGGCGGACCTGGGCGATTCGAAAGAAAACGTCCGTTCGGCGCTAAATCGCGCGACACGCAAGAGCCAGCGAAACGTGGCCACAGCGACGGATGATACGTTCTTGTACGTTTGGAACTCGCCGAAGACCTAAGCGCCGGCAGTGGAGTTGGGGTGTTCTCTGAACGGTGGGCGCGGACTGCAGATGTTCGCATGCGGGCTGCGAAACGCAGCGCTCCAGACGCCGCGCCGAGCAAGGCCTTGCTGGTGTTCAACAGGAATCGCGGGCCCTCTTCCTTTAGAATTCAGCGGTCAACGACGCCTGGCTTTTCAGCCGGAAGTTGTGACAGACCCGACAAAATGACCACTCCAGTTCCACTTACGCGGGTGGAATTGCACTGGATTTGAGGACGATCTCGCACGAGGAAGCATCGCGGATGAAGTACTCGCCAGGTGCAGAGCTGACCAACTGGCCGACGTGTTTCTTGCCCTCATCGAGCGTGCCGACCTGCATGATCCATAACGGAGTGCCGTCATCGAGCGTCCGGAAGATGTCATAGCCGAAATCCATTTACACCTCCAGCCTATGGTGTTGAAGCAAAACTTCGCTCCATCGGCGGCAACGGGCTGGACGCACGACTCACCGACGGTCAATGTACATGGCCGCGCAGAAGTTGTATGTTCAACCTTAGACAGAGCTAACCTTTTCTTGTAATTGGAAATCGCGGCTGCGCAATCGAGTCAAACAAGACGCGCATCGTACTCTGGTTGAGGGAATGAGCCTCATTAAATCGAGCCGCATGCAAAGAAAAAGGACCAAATGACACCGAAGCGACGCACGGACAAAGCACAAGTTCTTTTCCCAGCCGGGCTGCCAGTATCGGAACCTGTGCACTATGACGCCGGCGAGACGATTTTCTCCCAAGGCGATGAGTGCACCGACGTTCGCTACATCGAGGAAGGTGTGGTGAAGCTGACGCTGGTTTCGAAACGAGGCCGCGGTGGAATATTGGGATTTCTAGGCCGCGGCGATTTTTTTGGAGAGAATTGCTTGAATGGCCAGGCATTTTATTCCACTTCGGCGGTTGCGTTGGTGCCCGGGTCAGTGATGGTGATCAACCGAAAAAAGATGATCAGGATCATCAATGAGGAGCCTGCGGTCTGTTCTCGCTTCATTAATTACCTGCTGGCTCGCAATCACCGGATCGAAGAGGATTTGATCGATCATTTGTTCAATTCCAGCGAGAAGCGGCTGGCGCGCACGCTTTTGCTGCTGGCCGACTACGACGCAGGAAACGCGGACGTGACCATCATGTCCCGCATCAACCAGGACACTTTGGGAGAGATGGTGGGAACGACGCGCCCGCGCGTGAATTTCTTCATGAACAAATTCCGCAAGCTCGGTTACATCCATTACGACAAAAATGGCCGGCTGGAAGTGTACAAGACGCTGGCAAAAGTGCTGCACGACTAGCGACGCGACAAGTTAGTGGCGTTTAGGCCACGGCATCTTGGAATTTCCAGCGAGAACCGAGCGCAGCGATACTCGCTGGAGGCGTGCGCGTCTTCCAGCGCTAGTACGTCGAGCTTGCCTTCTGGTCTTTCACCTGCAGCTCGTTTACCACCTGCTGCACGTTCGGAACCCCAGCCGCGACTTTCTCCGCGAAGGCGCGTTTTGACTGAGAGTTCACTTCGCCTGTTAGCGTTACGACGCCGCTTTTGACGTCGTACTTCACGTGCTTGTTCAGCCGGTTCTGAATCAGAGCAGCGTCCAGATTCTTTTCGATGCCTTTATCCACATCCGAATTCACGGCCTTGGCGTCGCTAGCAGCGGCTGGAGGGACTACGGCGATTTGGTTCGCTACCACTTCACCCGCTGCGATGGACTTTGCGATCGTCTCAGCCTGCGACTTGTCCATATCGGACGGCACATCGCCATCGAGCGTCACAACACCTTTCTCCCTGTCCTGGCTTACCTTCACATCTTTCAGGCCAGACTGATCGAGTGATTTCCGGATGCTGTCGGAAACATCCGGGGATTTCGCTGGTTCACTCGAACACCCGGCAAGGGTCCCGACGGCAAGCAACGTGAACAACGAAATGTGTGCTATGAGCGGTCGCATGTGAATTCTCCTTGGATATGAATTGAACTACTTGGAAGACTTCTTTCGATTCTTTCGCGTAAGGCGCGCCGCTGCGCTGCTTCGCTTCGAAGCCGATGCGGAGGCACGGCGGCTGGTGCGGGCAAGCGGAGAGTGTTTGGGAGCGCGCTTTGGGGCGCCGCGGCGCCGCCGCGTCGGATGCGTTGCTTGGTCGACTTTCGCGGCGACAGCGCCCAGCGTGGAGCCGATTGAGCGGGCCACGGTGGTGAGAAAATCGTCGTTCTTTGCAGTGTGCTTACGTTCGATAATCTTCATGTGTTCTCCCTATGGGACTGGTCTAGCGATTTGAGTTTCGATTTGTTGATCGAATCGAACGACTGGATGCGAATTACGACGCTTTCTTGTGCACAGACGCCGGGGGATCCTTGATTGCCGGCACGTCTTCCCCCAAAGCTGTTGCCAGGGCGATCAAGTGGTCTTGCTCGTCCATGAGAATCTCGCGGATATGTTCGGCCATGGCGTACTCGCCCAATTGCTCGCACTGGCGGACCCGGAGACGATAGTTCCGGATGGTCTCGCCTTCATTGATGAGGTCGAAACGCAACATTTCCCGCGCTTTTTCCGAGGTGCGGACCGGTTTCGGCTGCACCGCCGGCATGCCGCCGAGATAATCAATCTGATTGGAGATCATCAGGGCATGGTTCAGTTCCTCCGCTGCGTGCTTTGCCAGTTCGTCGGCGATATTCATGAACTCGGCGCCCTTCAGCACTTGCGAATACACAACGTAAGAGATGATGGCTTGATACTCGCGGGCCAAATCCTCATTCAACAGCGCGATCAGTTCGTTGCGAGTTACTTTCGATTCTTCCTGCGATACGGCTTCAGCCTTCATCATGAGCTCCTGTTTGAGTTTTCAGCGTCAGCGCCAGAATGAACGGAGACGAGCTTGGGTTTTTGGCGCGAATAGAAGTTGATTCGCTCCGCACCGCAGGCGTATCACTTTACGCCGTGGTATTTTTCGCTTCGCGATAGGCGCGCTCGCCAACATCAGCGGCGTGGCGCACCTGACCCTTAATCTGGTCAATGCTTTCCTGTGCGCGCTGCGTAACTTTGTGTCCGGCAGCGATTGCGCCGTCCAGTTGCTCTTGGGCGGTTTCCACAATCAAGTCACGAGTGTCGTTGCCGGAGCGGGGAGCGAAGAGCACACCCAGCGCCGCGCCCACACCGACGCCGACTGCGAAAACAGAAATCGATTCCGTCCATTTACTTGCTGCCTTCATGGTTTCCTCCGCTTTTCGGACTTCTTGAACTTTTAATGCGATTTCTTGTTCCGTTCCGCGCTGCCGGAAAGGAATCGGACAGGAAGCCCCAGGTCCGGCGTCCTCTCCGTAAACTTATTCCCGGCCGCCCGAAGTTGTGTGGCGCGCGCGCTGATCCTCTGCTTTGACGTCAGCGGAAGATTCACCCGTGGAGGAAATGTCCTCGGCGCTGGAGATCTTCATGATTTCTTTCGCGCGCTTGACCGCTTCCGAGCTGTCGCAGTGCACGGAGAGCAGGATCCCGCCCTTCTGTACGCGTCCTTCATAACGCTTTGCTTCATACTCGGGAATTCCGAGGCCGATCAACGCGCCGGTGAAGCCACCGACGGCGCCGCCCACGCCGATTCCGGCCAACGCAGCCATGATCGGGCCAGCAGCGATGAGCGGACCCACGCCCGGTATGGCCAATGCGCCAATTCCAGCAAGTAATCCGAGCGTGCCGCCAAGAACTGCACCGGAGCCAGCTCCGGTCGCCGCGCCTTCCGGCGCCTTGGTGGCTTTTTCAGTGCCGATTTGTCGCGACCCGAGATTTTCGGGAAGGAGCGCCGAAATATCACTCGGCGCAAAGCCGGAGCGAATCAGCGTGTCCGTCGCGTGGTCGGCGCTCGATAAGGTGGAATAAATTCCGAAGACTGCAGTCTTTTTTCCTGACATGTGTATTTCTCCTTTTTTCGAACTAGAGTTTGAACTTGTTACGCACGCCGGCTGCTACTGATTCGCAGGCGTTACTTCGAGCCGGTTCCTGACGTTCTCCGCGCCGACCACAGCAGCCGCCTTCGCAGCAATGCCGGCCTTTTCGTCTTCCGTGCGCACCGGACCTTTCAGGGTCACTTTGCCGTCACGCGTGATGACCTTGATGTTGTGCGCGTAGGTGGAGAGCGTGTGGTCCTGATAAATGGCGCTGCGAATTTGTTTGGTGATGTTGCGGTCCGCCGGATTCATTTTCTGCTGGTCGGCCGTCGTCGCGCCCGGGTTGGCATCGCCTTGATTGGTCTTGGAATTGTCGGGGGCCGGCTGCTGCTCCTGCTGGATAGTGCCGGCGACCAGTGAAGCGCTCAAAAACATCGTCGCGCCCAGAAGCGACAGACATTTGCCGATTTTCGATGCACGACTCATTTCGCGATCTCCTTTTCGCTTGCGGCGCTGGGATGCAGCGCTTATCGAGAGTCCGTGAATGTGCTGCGACTCCATGACGAGCAGACTAGTTCGAATCAAACGCGGGAGCTATACCGCGATGCGCGTAGATTTGTGGGGAGCATGCGGTACGGCGATGAAAGCGCACGAGCGAAGCAAACGCCGGAGAATGGAGGAAAGCGGCCTGGGGTAACGCGCGGTATACCGGGGCTACAGAGCGCGATCTGGACCGTACAGTAAACCCTGCACGGCTCTAGTTGAATGAGTGTATGGTCTCTTGGGATTAGAAACCGTATTAGGAAAGCGCTCGCGGAGCTGGCGGCGTGGAGCATCAATCAAATTTATCTGGCACATCGATCCAGCGGAGGGATAATGTTGCTGCGTTGCGCGCTATTATTCTTCGTGGTGGCGCTGATCGCGTCGGTTTTTGGGTTTCTCGGAATTGCCGCCGTTGCCGTAGCAATTGCCAAGATTTTGTTTTTCGTCTTTCTTGTTCTCTTTTTGGGGGCGCTCCTCGGCGGCCGGTTGCGTCGAACGGAGGCGCCTATCGGTCAGTATGAAATGCGCAGTAAGGAGACTTCATGAAGACCACATCGCTGCTCGGGTTCGTGCTCATAATCTTGGGCGTACTTGCGCTCGCCTATCAAGGCATCACTTACACCACGCACAAGAAGGTGCTGGACGTCGGGCCCATTCAAGCCACCAAAACGGAACACAACACGATTCCGCTTCCTCCGATTGTTGGAGGGCTCGCGCTGATAGGCGGGATCGTATTGGTCGTGGCGGGAAGTAAGGCATCCTAGGGATTGATATTTTTTTGTGGCTGGCCCAGAGATCCAGGCTCTCTGGGCCAGATTCATTCTTGAGGCTTGATCATGCGTGATCTGGCGCCTGGCGCAAGCCCGAATGACCCTCCGCGCCATTCCCAGTACCCGGCATCGAACCGCGCAGCCGTGCGGCCGTAGCGCGCTCCGAAAGCGTGCCTCGCAGTATCCTCTCTAGATCGGTCCTGCGGTACGGGTGACAGATAAAATCAAACGCACGGATGCTCAGCGAGGCGAGATAATCCCGGTATTCGTTCGGGCACGCGGGTTCGCACACAATGATCGCGGGGATTTCGACCGGACCGCTCTTGAGCACGCGAATGAGGTCGCGATAGGTGCCGTCAATGAGCCAAAAGCCGCAAAAGCAGGCCGCGACGTTTTCTTTGGCCAGCAGCGCCCGCACTTCGCCGACTCCCTTCGCCCACAGCGTGCGCAAGGGATACACTTGCAGCAAACCGCGCATACTGTCGGTGATGACGGGGTCGGTGGTGGCCACCAACACCGTCGGTTGCGCAGACACTGCTTGGTATTGTTCGGCTGAATCGCAATGCGAAATACTAGCGGGGTTCTTGTTTACCGGTGCTGTCTGGCCCATGGCTGGATTCCTTTCTGGTTTGGCGCGAGAAGAGAACAAAGAGCCGGCCAGCCCTCGAGATCTGGCGCGAAATTTACAGCTTTTCGTTCTCCTCCGCACCGCCATAATCGCGGTTCGAAGCCAATTCGACAATACTGGCTAGGCGTTAAGCTTTCAGGCGGTGTTGCTGTAGGCGCCGCGGAATCGAGCTTGAGCAGATGTGGACGGGCGAGGCACAATTCCGCAGGCGCCAGGAATCGCGCGCACGCAACACATACTTGCGGACGGCATAAGAATCGCGAACATCCGCCGCGCGGGGATCGCTCACCCGAGCGGGCTAAATTATTGTATCGGTGCGCTTACGCTTCGACGATCTGATTTCTAACAGCGTAACGCACCAGTTCGCTCACCGTATGCAGTTGCAGTTTGCGCATGATGTTGGCGCGGTGGGTTTCGGCTGTTTTTACGCTGATATTCAGCGACGAGGCGACTTCCTTGCTGCTCTTCCCTTCCGCCAGCAGCTGGACAATCTCCCGTTCGCGAGACGTGAGCCGGTCGCGCAGCGCGGTGGGCAGCTCGGTGCGCATCCTGCCCTCTTTGAAGCTGGAAAGCATCACTTCCGTCGCGCGCGGCGTGAGAAAAGGTTTGTGATTTGCCAGAGTTTCGACGGCGACGATCAGGTCGCGGTCCGAATCAGATTTTACGATGTAGCCACGCACGCCGGCTTCCAGAATGTCGCGAATCAGCTGATCGGAATAATGCACCGAGAGAATTAGAATCTCGGTGTTCGGAGATTCCTTGCGAATTCGGCGCGCCGCGTCAACGCCGTTCAGATCCGGCATGCTGATATCCAGGATCGCAATATCCGGTTTTAGTTCCTGGGCCTTGGCGACAGCTTCGCGGCCCGTGTGCGCCTCTCCGCAGATTTCCCATCCCGCGTGTGATTGCAGCATCCCTTTGATGCCGCGCCGCATAAGATCATGATCGTCTGCAATCAGGATACGAAGCACTTTCATTTTTCTCTCCGGCAAGAAGGGTTTGGTGTCGCGAGTTTCAGGGGCACCGTCCTGGACAATCTTCCCATAATGGGACGAGGCCGCTTGCGAATCCGTTTCAACAACATCTATGTTGCTTCTCTTTGACATTCGTTCACCCGTTTATCGATGACGCCAGTGCTCCGCCTCGGTTATGAGAGTTACTCTCCGGGCCCCACATGCTTCGAGCCAGAGCGACCGGCCGATGAATTCGGCTATGAAATGAAATAAGTCCCTCAGAGCCTGCGCTGCCATAAACCGCGCACAAATTACCGTATCCCTTCCGATTAGTCCATCGGCGTCATGCTGTAGTCTGCGTAGGTAGATCCCTGTAGGCGTGCCACGCGATGTATCAGAAAAATAATGAGTTAGCGAATCAAGAGGGGGGATTTTACCTTAGGGCGGCGTGGTTCGCAGCAGGCTCGCCGGCGGGGAGCGACGCCTTCAATTGATTGACGTTGCGGACGACTTTGGCCCATTCCTTCTTGTCCTTCTTCGTGGCGAAGGGCGCGTTCAGATCGCCGTAGTAGGTCAGCAGCGTGGTTCTCAGCGCGGACGAAAGCGAAGCATAATTGTTCTTCTGCAAGCGGTCCAGCAGATCGGCGTAGGTTTTATCAGCCAGCGGATACTGGCCGGGCCCGGTGACCGTGCCGGTGTCAATATTGTCGTTGACGAGAATTGTGCCGCCGGAATTCCGCTGCTGGTTCGCCAGTTGCACATAATTCTGGAGCGCGTTGCTGAAACTGGCGACGAACAACTTTTCGGCGTCGGGAGTGGGGATCTTGAACGAGAGATCGCGAAACGGCCCAACCTTGGGTATGAGCTCGAGCAAGAAACCGATAAGCCGGGTGCCGAAACCAGGCTTTTGGTACTTGCCGGGCCACTGTTTTTCGTAGTTAGAACGCGAGACGCGATAGAGAAATGCGGTGCGCGTAATCCCCGGACTGTCATGCCGAATTTCGTCCTTCTTCGTCTGCCAGGCGACTTTTGTAGCCTCGGGTATCAGTTGGCTCACGGCTCTGCGGTACGAAGCGATTGCCAGGTCGTAATTGGAAAGTATCGAATTCAGGTCCAGCGAATAAGTTTCTTGGAATGCGCGCGTGAGCAGGTCCTTGGAAACTTGAAAACCGATGCGGTCGCGGTACGCGTCCGAGGCGTATCGCCCTTTGGCGACTTGCAAGATATCAAACCCGAATTCGGTTTTCAGATGCGCGAGCGGATCCTCGTCGTACGTTACAACTTTGCCGTACTTGCGGCGGAGTTTCGGATACAGCAGCGGCACCGCGAGGTTTGTGCCAGTGCGATGACCTTCATTGTCCGCTGCGTAGTGCGCTAGCGCCCCGAGCGCGAATGCATAGTCATTCAAATTCTGCGAATCACGCAGCAACGCCTCGACGAAATCGCCGCTGCGCACGTAATGAACCAGATCGCTGAAAAGTTTGTTGCCGAACGGGTAGTAGCCCATATCCTGGATTACGCAGCCACCGTAGGCGTACGCGTGCGCCTCCTTCAGTTCTTCGGCCGTCGCTTGCGGAAACCGTGCCAGCAGCAGCGGCTTGATGGCTTCGTCCCAGGCAGCGTCCACAATCGCTTCATGAGCCAGGACGGCGTAGGCGCCGGAAGGCGACGGCGCAACAAGTAGAAGAATGATGCAAACGACAATTGCTCGGGTCTTGAAGAGTGCGCAGAACTTCTTGTGATTTCCGGGCATAAGGACGCGATGGCAATCAATTTGCAACCACTAGCAAGAAGGCCGCACAACAGCTTTGGCGTCAATACGCTAAATCTGCGAGTTGCCTAATGCAATACAGCGCTGGCTTCATTTCGCGCGTGAATGGGCCGTAGCAGACTCCGTTTGCTAGCCCGAACCCGATGCCTGCGATCTGTTATCGTCGCCGGCGGATTCCTTTAAGGACAAGGTCACGATGATTGTGGTTCCCGTTGGCCGTGACCGGATCTGCAGCCAGCCGCCGAGCTGGCGCACGCGCTCGCGCATTCCGCGAATGCCGACTCCCAGTTGGCCACCGCTGCTATTCAAAGTTGTAAGGATCTCTTCCGATATCCCTTTACCGCTGTCCGCCACCTCCAAACGAACGATTCCGGAGCGAACTTCAATCCGAACGCTGGCAGTGTCGCTGCCGGAGTGGCGGAATATGTTAGTCAGGCTTTCCTGCACGATCCGGAACAGAGTTCGTTCCAAGATTTCGGGGAGGCGGCTCGGACCAAGAGACACATTTAACTCAACCTGGACCTTGCTACGCTGGGTGAAACCTTCGATGTACCATTCCAAAGCAGAGCGCAGTCCGGCGTAATCGAGCGTTGGAGGATATAGAAGGTAGGAGAGCGTGCGAGTTTCGTCGGAGGCCTTCTGAGACAGCAGAATGGCTTCGCGCAACAACTCGGCAGCGGCTGGGTCCACCTCGGAAATTTTCGCACTCACGGCCGAGAGATGAATCACCAGGGCGGCCAGGCTTTGACCGGTGCTGTCGTGCAGTTCGCGCGCGATACGACGACGCTCTTCATCCTGCAGTTGCAGCAAGCGTGCAGAAAGATTCCGCAGCGCCTCTTCGGCGTCCTTGCGCGGGGTAACGTCTCTATTTATTTCGAGAATGCCGATCGTGCGGCCCTGCGAATCGCGCTGCAAGACTTGGCGACTCGCAACCACCAGCCGCTTGCCATCGCGCGTCGTGTGGACCAGCTCGCCTTCCCATGAGCCAACGCTGTACAGCTTTTCGTAGATTTGGTCGAGCGGCTCGGGAAACTCCGTTTTCAGGAATGAGTGAGTTACGTTTCCACAAGCTTCCGCGGCGGACCAGCCATAAGTTTCCTGCGCGCCACGATTCCAGAACAAGATCGTGCTATCCACATCGCGCACGATGATGGCGTCGTGAGCGAGCTCTAGCAATTCGGAATGAAGCTTTCCGCTGGCCTTGCGTCGCGCACGGCTTCGTGCGGCCCTCTTCTTCCCGCTGGATTTATCGGGCATGCATCAGGCTACCTCGTGCCGGGCCTGACTGGTAAGGAAAATCATCCAGCACCGGACTGCGAACCTACGTCGTGGCGTCACCGGGTGGCCGGAGGATTGCCGGTGGATGAGAGTCGCCGCAATCAGGAACAATCATATGAAAATCGCAAAAGCTATTCGGGCCGCGGCAGATTCTTGCCCTGAAAAAATGGCTTGTGCTGGCCCATCGCTTCCACAGCCGTCACCAGCCAATTCGCCTGCGATTTTAATAGATAGCCGCTCGCACCGGCGTTCTGCGCTTGCTGAACCATTTGCGTCGAATCATGTTGCGTAAAGATCAGCACTTCGGCAGTCGGGAGCGCTTTCTTAATTCGTGGCGTAGCTTCGAGCCCGTTCATCTCCGGCATCGTGATGTCCATAATCACGATGTCGGGTTGTAATTCTCGCGCCTTGCCAATAGCTTCAGCGCCGTCGGCAGCCTCGCCGACAACTACCCATTCCTTGCGTGTGGCTAACAGCCTTCCCAAGGCTGTGCGCACAGCCTTTTCGTCGTCCACGATCAAGATTCGAAGAGTCACCGAGCCTATTCCTTGCACGTACCGAGCCACCTCATGACTGTACAGAGCACGAACCCTGACCACCAGCGCGCTCTTGCGAAATATCTACAGCATGTTCCCACTATTTACGCATGTTCAGGCCGGCGATCCAGCCGGCTCAACTGTCAGGCCGTAAGTGGCCTGTGTACAGTATTTTGCGTCCATTTCCGCTCGCACCTTTGGCTGCCGAATTGCAATCCAGACGTGCATCTTGAAGCCTCGCGGCGCAGTTTGCCCAGCCCTGGTGATGGAGGAATATGAACGAGACCTACGATATCTTTAGGGATCTTGCTGAAACCGGGCCGATTTGGATTGAAGCTGTTCAAGGTTTGGAGAATGCAAAGGCGCGCCTCACGGAAGTACTGGAAGCGCATCCCGGAAATTACTTCATATATGATCCACTTGCCGCCAAGGTGATCGCGTCGGCCGTGAAATCAGCGCAGATGCAAACACCGGTGAGGTTCGTCGACCGCTCCCGTCAATACTAAGACTGCTACAAACGGCCCATCAGAAACAGTATTAACAGGATCGCCAGCACCAAGCCGATGCCACCGCTTGGGTAATAGCCCCATTCCCTACTGTGGGGCCAGGTGGGCAGACTGCCAAAGAGCGCGAGAATTAGAACAATCGTCAGAATGAGCAGCAGCATGTTCTTCTCCCTTTATGTGTTGCCGAAAGGCGCGGCAACGAGTCCGCGCCCTTCGGAGCCGGCTGGCGTAATTAATTCGCGCTGCCAGCCTTGGCTGTCTTTTGTCGCGGCCTGCTTTCTTCCTTTTCTGGTTCGGCACCCGCATTGAAAGCCTCGGAGTTAATCTGTTCCGAAAGCTCCGTGAGCTTCTGATCGGTTTCCTTCTCTTCATCGAGCGTCTGTTGCAGCAGCGATGCTGCTTCAGTCTCGCCCATCAATTCGGCGTAGGCATGCACTGCGCCGTAAGCGGCGATTTCGTAATGCTCGACGCGTTGAGCCGCGGAAATCAGGGCCGCGTCCATCAGTGCTCCCTCGAAATCCTCGGACATCATTTCACCACCTTCCGCCACGATGCCGGCCATGCCTTTGCACTTCTTGCCCTTCACGGGCTCACCCAAGCCGGTCAAGATTTGTTCTAGCCGAGCGGCGTGGCCCCGGGTTTGTTCCAGATGCTCCTCGAATCCTTTGCGGAGTTCATCGGAATTTGCGGCTTTCGCCATTTTCGGAATTGCTTTGATTAACTGCTGCTCGGAGCTGTAGAGATCTCGCAGTTCATCCACGTAAAGGCTTTTTAGATTATTTTCAGTCATTTAAATCCCCCTGTTGCTGCTGTAGGTCGTGTCAGCGACCAGATTTTCGTGATTGCATGATTAGACTAGGCTTCCTTCATAGCCTTAGCCATAAAGCAAACGCTGTAGGCTTCGTTCCAGGTTCCGGTAGGGGGCAGCTAGCGAACATGCTGAAGCAGTGGCGCCGGGAACCGTTCCCGGAAAGCGCACTTCTTGGCAGCGCTCGGTACGGAGTGCGTCAGGCGAAATGTCCGGTGCAGCTAGGTATTGCGCTGTATTCCGAGCGCGAGACATTGTCTCCACTATGGATGAGCAGTTGGATATTCAATTCAGGAGGCTCAAAATGAACTGGGATCAAATCGAAGGCAAATGGAAGCAGTCGGTGGGGAAGGTGAAAGAGAAGTGGGGCAAACTCACCGACGACGATCTGACCGCGATCAACGGCAAGCGCGACCAACTGATCGGAAAGATTCAGGAGCGCTACGGAATCGCCAAGGACGTGGCGCAAAAGCAGGTCGATGAATTCACGCGTGCTTACCAGACAGATACGGTAGTCCAAAGCCGCGCCAAGAGAGCCTGATCGGTCCGTCGCTATCGATTGACGATCCGGCCAAGAGGAGGAACGTGATGGCAAGATACGGAAAAGCTGCCGGCAAGAGCGTGAAGAGCGCCATGCATCGCGAAAAGCGTGGCACGCTGCGTTCGGGCAAAGGTGGCAAGGGCGGCAAAGTGACCAGCCGCAAACAAGCGATTGCGATTGGACTTTCCGAGGCACGCAAGAAAGGCGCTAAGGTTCCGCGGAAAAAGTCCTAGCGCATTTCGTGGGTTGAACCTGCAAAGTCCTCGTTGACCATCGGGGCCGCGGCTTCTGCGGCCTTGGTGGCCAGCGGCCATAAGTGGCAGTCAATACATCCCTTCCCCGAAAACCCTGGCTCTTGCGGCAGAAAATCCCATTTGAAAATTCTTTCAGGAAAACACAAACGGCGGAATCACTCGCACTTCGTGGCCTGAAAATGGGACGAGGGCATGAGCCACATGGCCCATTCCCTCGCCTTCATCACGTCAGAGATACCCCAAGAATTATTACTTGGGCCTCGCCGGTGCAGCTGCACGCGGAGCCGGTGCTTGCCTCTGCTGCAATTGTTGCTGCTGCTGAGAGTGTCTTTGAACTAGCTGCTGCGTCTGCTGCTGGTGCTTCTGCTCCACTTGTTGGGTTTTCTGATCATTGGCTTTCTGCTTCGCCAGCTGTTGATGCTCCTTGTCCTGCTGCTGCTGGAGCTTCTGGCGTTCCTTGTCCTGCTGCGCGGCCAGCTTGTCCTGCTGTTGTTGATACTTCTGGTCCAACTTGGCGTTCCCGGTGTTAGGAGCAGGAGCGCGCGTGGCAGGCGGAAGATCGCGCGGGTGTACGGCAGGATTGGCGTGACCGGCGGCATTTTCCGCTCCGCGCTCGTTAAATTCTCCCGGTCGGGCGGTTGCGGCGATCGGGGGGTTGCCATGGTTGGCGGAAGCGCGCAGAGCTGGATTTGCACGCGCGGCGTTCACGTGCTGCGTTTGTGCGGCGACCGGACCGATGTGCCGTTCGTGCGCGGCAGCTTCTTCCTGCGCCGTCGGACGAGCGTCGATCCCGCCGTGGCCGTTATAACTGACGTGTACATCGTTTCGCACGTCTACCTTCGTTTCGTACACGTTGTGAATCACATTGACGTCTATGTTGGCTACGGCGCGGTTGTAAAAGAAATGGCCGTGGTCCCAGCGCCCGCCTTCAAAGCCGTGGCCGAAGTAACCGAAACCATAGTTGATGCCGCCATAGAACCCTACGGTCGGGCCCCAATAGCCGTCATACCAAACAAAACTGGCGCCGCCCCAACCCCAGTAGCCAGGCGTCCAGAAGAAACCTACTTCCGGAGCTTCGATCCACGTGCCGGGCACCCAGTAATAACCGTCGTCGCCCCAGCCCCAATATCCGGGCGTCCAGATGTAGCCGTCACCGGGGCAAACCGGCTGCTCGTAAACGGGAAGCGCCGGAGGCGCGATGGTGATCGCTACACCGATTTGCGCGAAGGACGCGGAAGAAAGAAATAGCATTGCGATTGCGAGTAGAAAAGGACGAATAAATCGGCTACGCATCAGAGATCATCTCCTCTTGAACGATTTCCGCCGGTTGCCCTCTGGCGGTTTCTCCGGTCGGTTGTGTCACGTAAGTTGCGAACAGGGAATCCAGGGCCGATGTAAAATACCAAAACTCCAGCAATACAGTCGAATATATTCTTCCTTGCGGTAACTAGCTATAGGGTTATGCCTGTAAAAGCGTGAAAAGCATTTCGTAGGCCGCTGCTCAAAGATGCCGGGACATATTTCGCCAACGCCGGCTGTTCATGAGGATTTATTCAGACACATCGCAAGTCACCGGCTACCGGCGCGGCAGAAAATCTCAATAGGCATTCGCCGCAACGGGGGCAGTAGTTGGCGCGGTTTTTAACTCCTCGATAAATTCTGCGAGCGTGCTGAACGTTTGCGAGCCTTGCGTCAGGCCGAGACGGCGGCTGATCTTCAACGGATCGCCGGAAAAATGCCACAAGCCGACAAAGATTTTTAATTGCGGTTGCTGGGCGCGTAATTTCGCATAGAGCGAGCGCACATGCGGCACGGCAAATGGAGGAAGCGCCGAGATGCAAATCACGTCAGGCTGCGCTTGTCTTATTTGCTCGAGCATTTCACCGGTAGCGTCCAACGGGATACACTGCGCTCGATGTCCTGCTCGTTCCAAAACCTGCGCTAGCATGGTGGCTACAAGTTCGTCGGCCTCATCTCGCGCAGGCAGGCAGAGAATATTCAGCGAGGGCGCAACGTGCACGGGATGAGCTTCATAGTTGAGCGATAATCCCTCCCCCGCTCCGGATTCGTGAGCATTATAGGCATCCTTCTCGCGCGGTTCCCACAGGTCTTCGATCAACTCGCTGATGCTCTGGCAGATGAATTTCTGGCTGGCGTCGTCCAGTCGATCTTGGTGACGATCGTGCTCCGCCAAACTCAGCGCCGGAATTAATACCGAATCGTAGAGCTCTTCCAGCGTCTTCCCTTCCAGTTGCCTCTCCAGGACGCGGCGCGCATCGTCGTGATCCATGGCCAGCAGGCGTTGATAAAAACGAGAAGACGGTGTCAAGACCGGCTCGTCGCCCAGAAGAATGTGCAGGAACCTGAGCCGGGGAACGTGACGCCCCGCGACCAGCAGACAAACGGTCAAGGGCGTCGAGAGAACGAGTCCGATGGGTCCCCAGATTGCGGTCCAGAAGATCGCCGCAACCAGAATCGCCAGCGACGAAATCCCCGTGTGAATTCCGTAAAGCATCGGTTCGATAAAATTGGAAACAATTAACTCGGTGACGATGAAAAGCCCCAGAGTGAGCAGGGGCCGCGTCCAGCCATGGAAGACCGCGAGGGAAAGAAGCAGCGGCATAATTCCCCCCAGCGGCGGACCGATGTAAGGCAGAAAGCGCAGCACACCGGCGAGCACGCCCCACAACAAAGCCCCGGGCACGCCAATGAAATGAAGACACGCACCGATGAAAATTCCGTAGCAGGTATTCACGACGAACTGCAAAAGCAAATATTTGCTGACGCGCGCGCTGGCGTCGTCAAGAGTTTGCGTCACCAGGTGAAGATGGCCTTCACCCGCCAGTGAGATCAGGCGGTTCCGCAAGTCTTCGCGGCGAATCAGCATGAAAATCGTGAAGACCAGGACGATCACTGCGCTCCCTAGCAGTTCAAAAACGCTCTGCACCGATTCCAACGGCAGCGCCGGAGCCTTAACGACTTCCACGGGAAGGGGCCGAGCCGCCGGAGTGGAGTGAGTAGCCGAAGACTGCGCGGCTGCCGGACTGGCGGGATGCGATGCGATGGGACTGGTGGCAAGATCCTTGCTGATTTCCGTGATCGTCTCCGAAGCACTATCCAACGAATGATTCGCGGGCCAATGCAGAGAAGCCAAGCGCCCCTTGATGTTGGATTTGTAGGCCGGAAGCTGATTGGCGACCTCGCTGAGTTGCTTCGCGACGGTCCACCCAACGGCGCCGAAAGCGGCAACGGCGAGAGCTACTACCAGGAGCGTGGAAGGAATCCGCCGAAAATGGATGCGCTCCAGGATCCTGACCACGGGCGTCAAGATGAACGTGAAAAGCAGAGCCAGCGCGAAGGGAATCAGAACGATCTTGGCAAAATAGAGCGCCGCGATTGCCGCGACCGCGACAACCACGGCGAGCAAATGGAAGAGATCGCGCGAGGCGTGAGACCGCGGCGCGACTTCGCTGGCTGGGCCCGGAAATTTCACGTTCGGCTGACGAGACCCATAACCAAAGAAACCAGGAACAATACCAAGAAAAGATAGAACAACAGCTTCGCAATCCCAGCGGCGGCCATCATGATGCCGGCGAAGCCAAATATTCCGGCTACGATTGCAACAACTAGAAAGATTAAGGCCCATCGCAACATGACGTTCTCCTCTTCGCGGATTTTACCCGCGAGCTTGCGGGGAAAAGGTACTGCGCGGGCCTGCCGATGAACATCAACGGAACTCCCTAGATACCTGAGGGAATCACCGTATACAGAAGCAGTTACGAGCCGGGAATCCACAGGCTGTTTCGGCGCTGAGTAATCGCGCACCCCTCCCTAGGTATTCCACTGTATTGAACGAAATCCGCGAAAACGTAAAGTGGAGGACGGCGCTTATGCACTCTCTTTCGAGCCGGAAGTAACCTGACCTTTTTCGCAGCACTGGGATCGTGGACGCCATTTATTGTTGGTCACCCTGGGAGGCATGCGATGTACACATATCTTTGCTGCAGATGCACAAAATGCGCCGCGCGGATTGTATTGGAGGAGTGGGCGGAGTCCATGTATCTGCTGCACAGACCCGTGCGCTCGCGGCCGCGGTATCAGATGTGCCCATTTTGCGAATCCGCGTTTGCTCCGGATCGGTATTACGTGACGGAGAGCGGAGCGCCACTCTCGGTTTCCGGCCGCACTGTGGAAATGCGCGATTCTTTGCCGCCGTTAAGCAAGACGGCGTGAGCACGTCGAAAAGCTCCCGAAATATTTATCCGCTGTAATAAATCCTCTCACCTGTCTCCTCCAAAAAGGGGCTGCCGCCGAGAATCGGGAGCCCCTCCTTCCTTTTCTGCGACGCCGTCCGTTCAAATTTATTCGCCAGCACATGCCGCAAAGTTCAGTAGAAACTCAGCGTGTACAGCAATTCCCCCTGAACCTTAGGAAGTTGTCCGTATTCCTCCTCGCCGCAGTCCCCGGCACAATGCGCGGCGTGGGAGAGGAATGGGAATCGGGTACCTTGCGAGAGCAAGGTATGAGGGCTGGGCCGGTTCCCCTCCTCTCCTCGCCAAAACTTTTCAAATGGGCCACGCTATCAGTGAAGGAGCAATCGCTATGCCGACCTCGGATGATCAGGAAACCCTGGAACGCGCGCGGGAGGATCTACGCGAGGGGAAATCTCCCTCGACGCAGGCAGGCGAATTCGTACGCGAAGAAATTGACCACGTACGGGAAGGCAAGCATGGCGCCGCCAGTGTGAAGCAGGCGATCGCCATCGGTCTGTCAAAAGCGCGCCGCGCCGGCGTGAATTTGCCGCCGCCAACGAAAGGACCCGCTTCAATCCGTCAGCAGGCACGACGCGATTTGCGCAAGGGCAAATCTCCGCAGCGCAAGGTCTCGAGCAAGCGGTCGCGCGCCACATTACGAGCTTTGCAACAGGAAAGCACTCGGTCGGCATCGCCTAAAGCGCTTTCCGAACAGGCACGCACAAGCGCCCGTCTTCGCGGACCGACGGCCAGGCGGAATGCAGCTGCGAAAGCGGTGCGCACGAAAGCAAAGACCGGCCGGCGTGCAGCCGCACGCAAAGCCGCCAGCACACGCACACGCCACCGGCCTGCTGCCTAGCGCTATCACGTCCATGCCCCCAATCCACAAAAAAAACAAAGCCCGCGAAACACTGCTGGACGTGTTTCTTCTTTTGAATTCCTTAGTCATGCTTTTTAGCCATTGGGCGATGCCTCGCAAATGAACCGGACTGACGTGC